>Ga0208701_100015_pt1 | contig 92131 bp, 81 predicted proteins | sample DeeseametaMP1482_FD_184188 | JGI IMG/M metagenome (GOLD analysis project Ga0208701, IMG submission 184188) | Marine microbial communities from the Deep Pacific Ocean - MP1482 (SPAdes) | ecosystem: Environmental > Aquatic > Marine > Oceanic | place: South of Fiji, South Pacific Ocean | collected... | reverse complement strand
GTATGGGAGTGACCGGAAATGTGCTGGCCCAGCTCACCATGATCGCGGGGAGGCCCGAATGTTGGCTGATCTACATCGGCACCAACCTCTGCTACATCGTACTCAGCTATCAAGCCGATATCCACGCTTACACCGTTCTCTACTGCGTCTACATGTTCGTCGCCTACCGGGGTTGGAGACAGTGGACCAGCGTTCGCGCCGAAGACATCGCCGAACAAAAAGTCGCCAAGGATGACTCAGGAGTGGGGGCAAAGTAGCTCCTGTGAGCGTTCAACATTCCGGGAATAGGCTGGAACTGCCGGAAATATCCGACCTCGAAGAGTTAGGCCGAATTTCGTATCTGGTCGCCTATCGGGGTCGAATGGACAAGGTCAGGGTGACCGTCGAGCTTCTCACCGAAGATTCCGCGGACAACATCAGCAACTTCTATCGCACGACGGCTCTCCAATCTCGACTAGGGCATCCCGGCATGCTGCCCGTGCTTTTTTGCGGGGTTCACGACGGAATGCCCTATCGAGTCAAGAAACTGGTCGAGGGCAAGTCGGTCTCAAGTCTCTTCGCGCGGGGCCCTTTGTCGGCCGAACGCCTTGTGAGCACGGCTCGCGCTCTCGCCTCCACGCTCAACGCCATCCATCAAAGAGGCATGACCCATTCCGAGATCCACCCTCACGGAATGCAGGTCGATTCCAGTGGCTCTATTAGGTTCACCGACCCCGGAAGAGGCTGGCCCGTCGGTCGACCTCTCCCCAAGCTTGAGCGTAGCCTCGCCCTGCCTTATCAGGCCCCGGAAGTCAGTGAAGGGGCTCCGGCTCGCCCCGAGAGCGACATCTTCGCCCTCGGTGCGGTCTTAGCCGCACTCGCCCACGGGCAGCCCGCTCCCGCAAGCGGCGTGAGCAATGAGTTTGTGAAGGAGGGCTCGGCGTCGCTCTCGCCCGCTCTGCGTGTCTTGTTGAAGAGCATGCTGGAGAAAGAACCTTCCAACCGGCCTGAAGCCCAGACCATAGCCGATGCTTTGGCCCGGATCGATCAACTCGACGTGCTGCTGAAGCTGAAAACCTGGAAGCCGCAGTCCAGCGCCAACACCTCCCTGGGTCGCCATCCCTATCCGGTGATCGGTCGGGAAAAAGAGCTCGGGGAGTTGATGAATCTGTGGAACAGAGCGTCTCGAGGCCAGGGCCTTTCGGTCACGCTCTTAGGGCCCAAAGGCAGCGGTCGACAACGCATGGTGGAAGAGCTGCGCCGCGGAGTCGTTCGTCTGGACGGCCAGGTGGTCCGAAACCACCACGCCGCCGAAAGCCAGCGTCCCACGCTCATTGTCAATCACGCCCACAAAGGCCGGGAAGGACATCATCCCGACCAGCCCTGGCTGAGTGTGAACTTTGCCCACTCCGGACCGGTCCCGGATCAACACATTATCGAACTGGGACTCCTCTCCGAAGGGGATTGCCTACGCCTGGCCGAGGCCTATCTTGCTGCGCCGCTGGAGCCGAAACTGCAGGAAGCCGTCTTTTCATTGGGGGGCCAACTGCCGGCCGATTTGATCGGTCGACTCGACCGCTGGTGCGAAGAGGGCGTCCTGAGGCCACATTACGGTCGCTGGCTCTTCCATCCCGAGAAAAACCACCCGGTCAGTGCTCCCAAGTCTCGCAAAGAAAAGACACGCTCGGTCCCTGAGATCAAGATCGATTACAAGGAGGCTTTGCAGACCGTGGTCGGTCTGTGGGCCACCTCCCTGGAGCAAGACGATCCGATGGTCTCGGCTCTGGTCAGCATCTGCAAAGCGGTGAAGTGCGAGAGAGCGGACCTGTATCAGATCATCAACGGGGAGCCCAAGTACGTCTGCGCCAGCAACTTCGGTCGGCACCGTTTGGACAAGAGCCTGACTCAGGAGGTCATGGCCAAGTTTGAACCGGTGTGGTCGGGGAATACCTTGCTCTTTCCGCTCCGTTGCGGACTGACTTTCTGCGGCTTCATCAGTCTGGAGTGGTGGGAAGCTGGAGCTCCTCGATTCGACGGGCGACTCTTTCAGATGCTGGCCATGGCCAGCAGCCCCATCGCCCTGACTCTCGGTCAGGCCCAACTCGAAGACCGGCGACTCAAGAGGATCTCCCTGGCCCTCGAAGACCTCCTCGAGGCCACCCAGGAGCCGAGCGATATCATGTCCCGCTTAGCAGACGGCCTGCGACGCAGTTTGGAGTTTGATATCCTCTCTGCCTGGCTCAGCCGCAACGGAAAACTGGACCGGCTGTTCACCAATCCCCACGGAGAGCACGAGGATGGCTCCGGATACGAAGACAAGCTTTTCCGCGAACCGTACGAACCCCGAGCCCAAGCCTTCGGAGACGATGTCTTCCTGGCCCTTCCGCTCACCAAAGGGAAAGACTTACTCGGGGGGATTATCATCTCTCGCGACCCCTCCATCGGATTCAACGACACCGAAATTTCCTGGGCCGCTGCGCTCACCAGGTTGGGTCAGTCGGCGCTGCGTCAGGCGGCTGAGTTTGGTGGGCAGTTGAGCACTTCTTAAGCGCCTCACCACGGTAGGTAAAGCAGCTTGTCTGAGATCTCCTGGCGGATTTCTTCCATTGAAGGGAAGCGTTCGGTCGGTTTCTTATGGAGCATCTTGAGAATCGCTTCGCTTACCTCTTGGGTCACGCGTGGTTCCCTCTCTGCGAGGGGTTGTGGGGTAGCGGTCTTGTGTTGATATGCCAGGGCAAACATGTCTGGTTGGACGAAGGGTCGTTCTCCGGCGAGTATTTCGTAGAGGATGATTCCCAGGCCGTATTGATCCGAAGCCGGACTTGTCTGACCGTCGAACTGTTCGGGCGGCATGTACGCGGGTGTGCCCAGGATATTTCCGGTGCGAGTGAGGAGTGTCATCGCCTCGCCCTTCACCAAGCCGAGGTCCATAAGCTTCAGATTTCCGTCATCGCAAACGAAAATATTATCCGGCTTAATGTCCCGATGAACCAGGCCTTGCCCATGGAGATAGTCCAACGCCGAACCGATCTGCTCGATCACATCGGAAGCCAGGCGATTCGGTTGAGACACCCCGTCGGCGAGAACTTGCTTGAGAGTTCGACCTTCGAGAAGCTCAGTTACTGAGAAGGGAACACCCCGGCTGTCCACTCCATGGCCGTAATAGCGGAGAAGGTTCGGGTGCTTGAGGGAGATGCACGCTCTCACCTCGTGCTCGAATCGCTTTTCAAACTCCGGATCTTCGGCGTACTCCGGAAGCACTGATTTGATCGCGACTTTGAGCCCGCCCTGGTCTTCACCGAGATAGACGACTCCCATGGCGCCCTTACCCAGCTCGCCGAGGACATTGTAGCCGCTGAAACGTTCCCCCGATTCGACTCCCAATTTGCCTCTGAGTAAGTCTAGGATGTACCCACGACTCAGGAAGAGAGCCAATAGCATTCCGGGTACGCCCAAAAACAGCAGACCGGCCAGGAAAGGATGAGAAGAAGCCCATAGCTTCCAACGGAGCAGCCTGGGCACTTCCAACACCACGGGACCGTCCTTCGGAAACCTGCTGGACCGGAGAAAATCTTGACCCGATATCTCGTATTTTTCGCTCACCCACGACTGTCCGCCGGAGGATGGAAAGACGAAACGAAAAACGACCGAGTTTGCTTTCTCCGCATCGTTTAGCGTGAGTTTAAGAGGCTGCCCATTCGCAACTCCCACATAGTTCCACTCTCCCTCGAAAGTCATCCGCTCCACGTTTGCTCCCGGTGGGTCGGTAAAGAACTTCCACTCTTTCCCCTGTGCCGAAGCTGGAAATGTGAGAGCCGCGACGAAGATAAGAGCCAACTTGAAACTTGTCAAGACAAATAGAGGCGGCCTCACCCTGGTGGAGACGGTGTCGATCGTGGGGCTCATTTCGCTACTGGTTCTCTTCTGCTTGTCTTTAATCCCGTCGTTCAAATTTAGCAATCGGCGTGCCAACATGGAGTTACAGGCTGGTAGCGTGGCCCAGTCCATTCTTGATGTGCAACGGGCTAAGCCGTTCGCCTCGATTTCTCCCACCACCGAACCCGCTCAAGTCGTCGACCAAATCGAATACCTCCCCACGATAGAAGTCACTGACCTGGAGCCCAAATTGAAAAGAGTCAGAGTCAACGTCGATTGGAGCTGGAAAGAGCAAAGATACCGAGTCTTTCGAGAGGCCAGAATCTGCGATATCCCGCGAAGTTAAAAGGCTTCACTCTGGTTGAGCTTTTGGTGGCCATGTTTCTGGCTACGATTTTGTTGACCGTTCTCGTTCGTCTGTTCGCGGTCAGTGCTCGTGCGGGCCGGGAAGAGTTCAGTCGTTCCAGCGCCGAGACCGCGGTCTTGCTGATGATGCGTGCGTTGGAGAACGATTTGCAAAGGACTACTCCAGCGGGGATCAGCATCGCGACCGGCGGCACGAAACTCGTCGTTCATCCCATGGACGAAGCTAACAGCGAGGGAGAGATCGAGTATGAGACCAAAGGGATCGGTTGGTCTCTAGACCCTGCTAATCGGGAGCTCACGAGATTAGAATTTGACGGCGCTTTTTCCGATCCGGCTCGGCCTCAGAGACTTACCGATCCGGAGATCTCTGGCTTGATAGGAAGCGGCGGAAAGGTGGCCAGGAGGCTTGATAAGGTCACTCTTTTTTCGATTGAGAATCCATCCGAGGTCTTGCTCCCGTCGGTGGGTTCGCCGTTGAAGATCTCATTGCATCGAGAAGTCGAGGGGGCAAGTACGCGGACTGAAGTGACGATGACCCGGATGGTGGTTGTTAGATCAGGTGGGAATTGAGGGGCTAGTCTTCGTCGAGAATGGGTCGCCACATCTGGATCCGCTGCGAGTCCAGCCACTCACCTAGCAAGCTATTCAGACTGAAAGTCACGTTGTAGCCTGAGTTTGTGTTCTGCAGGTCGGTGTGGAGCAAACTCGCCAGGCCGTCGCTCGGTTCCAAGAGTCGGCCCGTCCAATCCACTTCGGACACCGGTTTATTCTCGTCTTGCTGAAAACGAGCGCCAAGAGTATTCGCCAGCGCGACGACGTCCGGATGAGACTGCATCTCCGCCAGACTCATTCCGGGAGCAATCCTAACAAGGTCGGATCGAATATGCCATGCCCAGGACGGCTGAAAATCGTCGGTCCCATACGTTCGCCAAATGCCGGGCGAGTCTTGGGTTGCGTCGGACTTCCTGGTGGAGTAACCGTGCACTTCATAGTAAAATCCATCTCCGTTCTCGCTTGGAGTCCTGATGAAGGCGAGCGCGATATGATGACTCCGATTACCGCCGGAAGTACCGTATTCTATCTCATAACTCTTAGGTGTCATGAGGCTCAATTCCACTGACCCCGGATTATGCAGGAAACGAACGTTCTCGAGTTCGGCCTCGCCGCGAGCCGACGGATTACTTTCCGCATTAACGACGGTGGCACCCACGACGGTGATGTCTTTTGCTTTAAACTCTCCCTCGCAGTAGACGAGGCCCTTAAAGTAATTCCCTTCGGGGTCGGCGGCTTGCAACAGAAAGTCTCCTCCACAACCGATGGCTGTCTGCTCGCCCGCAATGACGGAAGCTCCTCCATCTCTAATCGCAACACTTCCGGTGACCAGAACTACACCGGTACCCTCGATCGCCCCCTGAACGTCCAGGTCTCCCTCCACAAGAAGAGCCGAACCGTTGAGATCCAAGTCACCACCCACGGATAAACTGCCGGTGGAAATAGAGAACCAGTTTGGGTCGAGCGACAAGTCCGAGCCACTGGACGCAATTGGAATCGCGTTCGGTTTCAGAGCCGAAATCTTTGAAACTATATCGATTCGAGCGATTGGTCGGGGCGAGGATGCCGGCCTCAATTCCCCTCCCACCGAACTCGTAGCATCGACAGAAACACTTCCTACCGCCCCCACAGAGCCACTTATTTCGGTAGACTGTAGGAGCTGGACCGTCGGCGCGCCGGAGACCCACCCTTCATTCGAGTTGGAAAAAAGGTTGCCGGGTAGCACCTCCTCGGCATCGATGAGAGTTGGGTCGCCACCAGAGTATGAACTATCCCGCCGAATCGCATACAGCTGCAACGCCTCCGCCTTCACCGGCCCGCTGGCCACCAACCCATCCGGAAAAGGCGGACGACTAAACAGGCATTCCACATAGCTACGAGCCGACCCCACCTCACCTCGACCCACGAGATGCACCATTCTCGGCGGAACAATCTTCCCTCGAGTTCCCGGCACCGAAGAAGCGCCTTCCAGATTGAAAACCGAGTATCCGCGTGAGTCCACTCCGGGGTTGAAAGTCACCATACCGGTACCGACAACCCCCTCTATGGTCACGACCGTGTCTCCCGCCGGCTGCGTCCCGCTTTCAGAGATCTCGTGAAGCGCCTGAGCAATAGCCGATTCCGCCAAATTTCGCGCGTGAGCCTGAGCCTCGGCCGCATTCGCGACTTGAAGATGAGACAGCGCCGCGCTCACCGCCACGAACAATATCCCCGCCAGCACCACCATGCAGAGCAAAACCGTCCCCAGGGACGACACCCCACTATCTCTCGCTTCTCGTCTCAAATCTTCTCCACCAACCCAATAATCGGCAACAAGCACCCCAGGGCAAAGAGCCCCACGAAGAACCCCAGTACCGTCAGCACCAACGGCTCCACCAACTTAGCTACTATCTCAATTCTGTTCTGCACTTCCGCACTCAGAATATCCGCACTCCGCTGCAACAAGTCCGCCACTTTCCCCGTCTGCTGTCCGGCCTCCACCGCTTCCAGCACCAACGGAGGCAGAAAGTTTCCTGATTCCAGAGTCTCCCGGAGCGTGCCCCCGGCGACCAGAGTCTCTTTCATGGTGGGACCTACGGCCTCAACGCGAGTGGAGCCGGTAGCTCCCGAGGAGAGCAACAGGCATTGGGTGGCCGGTAACCCACAGTCATAGGTTAGCGCAAAAACCGATAGGAAACGAACCGCGACCACACTTTGCCATAGCTCGGAAATACCTGGAATCTCCCAATAGAAGAGTTCAAGTCGGCGCTTCATCCTCATCCAGTACGGGGTTCTGATGAAGAAACCCAGTCCGACTATCAGCGCGAGAGCGATACCGATGGTCCAGGGGGAGGAGAGAAAGGCCGAGAAGCTGAGTAAGGCCTGGGTGATGGCGGGCGGCTCATCGGTGAACTTCACCACCTGCTGAAGCAGATCGTTGAGAACCAACGGGGGAAGGACGAGCACTCCCAGAGTCCCCAACGCGGCAATCCCCAGAGGATAGTAGAGTTGACTTTGCAGCTGGCTCTCCAGTTTCCAAGAAGCTTCCTGGTCCTCGGCTAACCGCTTGAGAATCTTGTTTAAAGCTCCACTTTTGTAGCCGACCTCCAAAAGCCTGACGGTCTTATCATCGAAGAAGCTTCGTTCCGGGGCGACGGCCCGGGGTAGAGGATAGCCCTCCACCAATCGCTGACCGATGCGTTTGCAGGCCGCACTGAGTTCTTTGCTCTCGGCATCTCGGGAGAGAAACTCGAAACAGGCGAAGAGTTGGACGCCCGAAGACAACATCACGCTGAGTGAGCGATAGAACGACACCATCTGCCGACCGCTGACGCGAGGCGCGAGAAACGGCTCTTTGGGGCCCTCCTGGGGTTCGGAAGGTTTGCTCGCGGGAGACTTCTTGCGCGTGGCTGCCGGCGAGGCCGGAGGCTCGGATACTGCCGCTGCAAAATTCAGAGGGAGCGGAGCCCTCTTAGGTACGTCCTTTTCGGGCTGCTCGACTGCTTTCGAAACCGGCTTAGGCGGAGGAACAGCCTGCCTTTCTCGGACAGACTGGGGTGATGGAGCCATAGGCCCGGCGACCGACACCTCGGGCTTCTCTTCCCATTTGCTCTTGGGTTTTTCCGCCGGAGGCTCGGCGGGTGATGGGACATCCCCAGCCGTCGTTCCCGGTTCAGGGGTGGGAATTTGGGGAGGCAACGACTCCTTCTCCGGAGCTCCGGAGACCAAACCCGACAACCAGTTTCCATCCTCCGCTCCGGAAGTCGTTTGCTCGACCTCCGGCACGGACTTTCCCTCAGCCACCAGCCCCGACAGCCAGCCGTCGCCCTCTGCCTCGGGTGGCTCTTTCTCTTTGCCCACGAGACCTGACAACCAGTTGCCTTCGGGCGACTCACTGTTCTCGACGTCACCAGTTTCACCGGGTTCAATCTTACCGAGCGCCCACTTATCTTTCTCTGTGGTCACAATCAAGGATTATACGTCATCGACGTTAACACCGTGTTGCAAAAAGAAAAACCTGAAAAATGAAGCGTTTCAGCATGATTTCATACCCGATCAGTAAGGTTATAATAGGAGTCCGAGTATGCAAGTCAATCCACAGGTTCAACAGCTGTCCCCACGAGGGCGAGCTGAGAAGAAAGAAGTCGCGCCGAAACTGGCGATTCTTGACGATTTCGATGGCGACCCCGCCGGCTTTCCCCACGGTCAGGCGGTCGAGTCCGTTCTCTTTAGCAACAGCGAATTGGCCGACTCGGACGTCCAGCGATATCAAAACGACGCCCCCCAGACGGACTTAGCAAAGCTCATGAACGAGCGCGGCTTGGACTTCCATACCGCCTACCGCACCGTTGTCAGCCGAAATATCGCCCACTTCTATCTTCAGACCACGATGAACCTGCGACAGATCATGACCGAGCAGCCCGAGATCAAGGTGGTCTCGCAATCTCAAGGCGAGACTCCCGGTCGACTGCTGGAGACTCTTTTCTCGCAAATCCAGAAAAATCAAAACTTAAGAAACCACGCCACCCATTCACTGGGCTTGGAGCCGGACGCTTCCCTGAAAGACATCTGCCAGCAGCTTCTCAACTCGGCCGATCAGGTGATGGCCGGCAACGAGATTTGCCAAAAGGCGCAAGCGGAATACACCAAGACCACCAAAGAGCTTTACGACCGAGGCGTCACCTATTTGGTGGCCGCCGGAAATCACGGCGAAATGGGCCAGGTCATGCAGCAGATCGGTGTGCAACCCGGACCGGCCAGCTTCCGGAATGTTCTGGTTAATGATTACGTGACTGTGGTGGGAGCCAACGACAAAGAGGGCAACCCAGCGACCCTCAATTCACCGGCCTCCGCGATCGAAGTCTCCCGGGTGGGAGTCGACCTGCCCTGGCAAGCCGGAGAAGGCTTCGACCAGGACGGCGTTGCCAGCGGCACCTCTTTCGCCACTCCGATCGCAGCTGGAGAAGCAGTGAAGTTTCTCGAACGAAACCCGCAGGCCGGACCGTTTGAGGTGGAGGCCCATCTGATGGGCATCGACTCCTACCGAGTGAAGTCAGGCCAGACGGTCGACACCGCCAACGGTCAGAAACTCGTGGCTGACGGAAAGCTTGAAAGCTATATAGAGAGCAAACTTGGAGAAGGTTTTATTACCGACATTACCAGCGAAGACGCTGCCGGCATCGCCCAGGCCAGACAAAATTCCGCCCTCTTCGGACTCCCTGGCAAAGAAGACCACGAGTTTCAGGTCATCAAGATGCGGACCGATCCCGAGGGCACCAGAGTTCTCACGGTCGATTCCTACTTCGACGAGGGGCATCACGTCCTGAAAGCCGAGGCCAAGGACGGTCGTTGGGACCCCTCGACGGTGACCGAGGAGCTTCATCTCGACCCTAATCGCAAGCAGTCGGTCGAAGGTAGCTGAGAACTCCGGCGCCTGTTATCTATCCCTTTCCTATAGGCTTGGAAGAGCTGTAGTAGGTGACGACCTGGTTGCTCGGAATCCAGAGCGAAGAGTTGTCCATTCCGATCACCTTCTTCTCGTCATCCATCTGGCTCACAGATAGGATGTTTTTCAGGATCTCAGACGGCCGACGGTCGGCCAGGTGCTCTTCGTAGAGGTCGAACCAGGGGTAACCCATCTGGGTATACAGTTTGGCGTCCACCGGCGTCCCGGGGGGCTCTTCCCCCGTGATCCGACACCAGGTGCGGACATCCACGAGATGAACGTGGACGGCGGTCGCTGCTTCGATATCCCAGGTCTCGATACCGTGGCTATCCTCGACTATCGTCTGCTTCATTATGCCTCCGGCGGCCAGACCGAAGTCCAGACAGCCGAAGTCCTGTGCCGAAATGTCTTTGACCGTTTCTTCGACCTCCACCAAGTCGGTGTCGCCGTAAGCGTCGTCTATAGCGCGACTCACCGCAGACCGGGTCGCCATCATCGGCTTCACGGTGTATCCGGTGATAAGCTCAAAATCGTCGACGGCTAGAATATTCAAGGGATCGACCATACCAAGGGCGAGGACGTTGTTCGGCAGCACCTTCACCGGAAATGCGCCGTAGCGTCTGGCCAGAACTTCCGGAATCAGGTGGCTGAACTCGGGGTCTACGTTATCGAACTCCGCCTCAGAAAACTCAAACAGCTGGCAGCCAACCTCGAGAAGAACTCTCTCCATGTCCTCTAAGCAGCCCCAGCTCATCAGGGTACTATAAAGCGAGGTTCCATTCTTCTCGGCTTCGAACAGAATGCCGTCCTCTTCCTCCGGTTTGAGGGCTCCGGTGTCGGTCAATCGGTTCATGATCTTCTTCATGGCGGCATCGCTCAGCCCAGGGACTTCTGGATGAGCGCTATACCGACGAGAAGCGCGAGTCCTTGGAGGCGGCTCTTGAAACAGACCTTCGCGAGCAGGGAACGCTCTGATTTGAATTCCACCGTGCTCTTCCTTGCCGGTCACCTGACCCTCCACCGTATAGCCCAAGCCCAGCGGCATGGCCACAAACTGCCGAATCGAGCCGTCTCCGGTGTTGAACCCGTCGAGCCACGGCTGCTTCGGGCAAACCAAATAGTCCGGTCCTTCGGCCTCACCTTGCAGCTCCTCCGACCACGCATCGCCGGAAACGGCATTTATTCGACCCGCGCATACCTTGAGAGCGGTAGGGAGCCATGGCGGCCCTCCAAAGGACAGCCACATCGCCTCTCGCTGATAAATGGGAAGAAAAATCGAAGTTTCGGCGGTCTCCAGCCACTTCTTAGGAACTGTGTTGAGATAGTCGCTAACTCGCCTGATTGGGAAACGCCCCATCCCGGGGGGCAGAGGGTAGTCTTTACCGTCGTCGGGGATTCGTAAGGTGCGCATGAAGGAGATTCGGAGATGCTCCCGCTGGTCGGTGTAGAACGATAGTGAGTTGTCGTGAGTGATCCTGACTTTGAGATTTTGGGTACTCCTAGACATTCGGATACTATTCGACGGACGGGCGCGAGATGGCCTTTGGTAGGATCCGAGGGTTGGAGTACTAGTTCGTTTGGAGTTTGGGTTAGGGGATGTGTCTTATGAGCTTAGGACCGCCGCCCACCCCAACGGGGACTGAGTGACGTTCTCCTGACATCGGAAAGTCGAGTGCAATGAGATGACAAGAGAGCCCGGAAGAATTTCCAATCACCACCGCGAACCGATCTGAATGAAGCAGCCCGCCAACAGCACACCGGAACGCCAGCGACAGATCTATCTGGAGGGAGCCCGCGGCAAGAAGCCTCTCATCCCCACTGATTTCCTAGAATTGGAACGATTGGCCAGTCGCAAGATGTCGACAGACGGCTACACCTACGTGTGCGGAGGGGCTAGCTCCGAAAACACCGTCGACGAAAACCGGGAAGCGTTCAACCGCCTCAGAATCGTGCCCCGAATGCTGCGCGACGTCTCGGGCTGCAAGATAGAAACTCAACTCTTCGGCAATACTCTGCCGGCCCCCATCTTCACCTGCCCGATCGGCGTTCTGGAACTGGCCCATCCTGCCGCCGACTTGGCCGTCGCGGAGGCTTGCGCCTCGCTAGGCGTTCCGATGACCTTCTCCAATCAGGCGAGCGTCTGCATGGAAGACTGCTCGGCCCGTATGGGAGACACTCCACGCTGGTTTCAACTCTATTGGAGCGCCAACGACGAACTGGTCAAGAGCTTCTTGAGACGCGCCGAGAACTGCGGATGCCGCGCTCTCGTCGTCACACTCGACACGACGATGCTGGGATGGCGCTGCCGCGACCTGGATCTCACTCACCTTCCGTTTCTGGGTGCCAAAGGGCTTGGTCAGTACGTGACAGACCCGGTTTTTCAGAGCCTGCTGGACGACCCGGAGTTGCTAGCGGAAAAGCCGAGCGTCACGCCTCAGGCCGTGGCCCTCTTAGCCACCATGTGCCGCCGCTATCCCGGATCTTTCTGGGACAACTTGAAGACCCGCCGCCCCTTGGCGGCGGTGCGAAAGTTCATCCAGATTTACACCCGCTGCAATCTCACTTGGGAGAACATCTCGTTTCTGAGGGAGAACACCAGCCTGCCGATCGTACTCAAGGGTATTCTTCATCCCGAGGATGCGCGCAAGGCGATCGACCACGGCGCCGATGGTGTGTATGTGTCCAATCACGGCGGACGACAAGTGGACGGAGCGATCGGGGCCTTCGAGGCCCTGCAGGAGGTGGTCAAAGCGGTGGACGGCAGAGTTCCCGTCTTGTTCGATTCCGGCGTCAGGACAGGGGCCGATATCTTCAAAGCTCTGGCCGTGGGTGCCGATGCGGTAGGTATCGGACGCCCCTACGCCTACGCGCTTGCCGTGGCAGGTGCCGCGGGTGTGAGAGAACTGCTCGAAAACATGACCGCTGATCTCCAGCTAACCATGTGCCTCTCGGGAGCCAGGACCTTGGAAGAGATTCGACAAGGGACCCTGATTCCCCAGTTCAAATCTCGCGCGTAAGCTTTCTCTCCTAAAAGGTGCCCGTCGCCCTTCACCCTAACTAGCCAAGGTGCAGCTCACTCGCGAAGTTGGCCTCTTCGGCGCCGTCCTGATGGGCCTCGGCTCCATCGTCGGAACGGGGGTCTTCGTGAGCATCGGAATCGCCGCCGGAGTGACCGGTCCTTCCGTGATCCTAGCCGTTGTACTCGCCGCTCTGCTAGCTGGATGCAACGCACTCAGCAGCGCTCAACTGGCGGCCTCCCACCCGGTCAGCGGAGGCACCTATGAGTACGGCTACAAATATCTCAGCCCCGCTCTCGGCTTCAGCGCCGGATGGATGTTTCTGTGCGCCAAGAGCGCTTCAGCGGCCACTGCGGCGCTCGGTTTCTCCGGCTACCTTCTTCACGCCACGGGCCAGGACCCGGGACTTCTTCGCTGGGTCGCTCTGGCGGCGGTAGCCGTGCTAACGATGTTAGTCTATAGCGGACTTCGCCGCTCCAACACCGCCAATATTGTGATCGTCTCGTTGACGCTTTTCTCGCTCGCGGTCTTTGTAGCAGCCGGGATACCAACTCTTTCGGAAGTCGGTCTCTCTCACTTTGCGCCTTTTCTCAAAAGTGAGCCCGGGAAGCCCTGGAGCGGCTGGACCAACCTGCTCCACGCGACCGCTTTGATGTTCGTGGCTTACACCGGGTACGGTCGGATCGCAACTCTGGGGGAGGAAGTCACAGAGCCACGCAAGACTATCCCCAGAGCTATCATCGTGACTCTTATGACGACTGCCGTGCTCTACAGTGCCGTGGCCGTGGTGGCGGTGGGGACGGTCGGCTCGGAAGCTTTGCAGACAGCCACTTCAGGGCAAGTCGCGCCGCTAGAGGTAGCGGCGTCCCGGTTTAAACTCCCTGAGACTAGCTGGATTGTGGCCGCGGGAGCCGTCACCGCGATGCTCGGTGTCTTGCTCAATCTTATCCTCGGCCTTTCCAGAGTCTTGCTCGCGATGGGCAGAAGAGGCGACATGCCGAAGCGACTCGCTCTATTGGACAAGGAAGGTACCAGCCCCCGCGCAGCGGTTCTGATCACCGGCCTACTCATCGCCGGACTGACCTTCCTGGGCAGCGTGAAAGCAGCCTGGTCTTTCAGCGCTTTCACCGTCCTGGTCTATTACGCCATCACCAATCTGGCCGCTCTCCGGCTCAAGGGCGATTCTCGTCTCTATCCACGCCTAATTTCTTGGTGTGGACTCGCTGGCTGTCTTTTTCTTGCCTTCTGGGTAGAGCCGCCATACTGGGTAGCCGGGCTGTCGGTCCTGGCCGTAGGGTTGCTATGGCACGGACTTCGGAGATGGACAGCCTAAACTTTACATGGTAAAGTCTGATCAAGCTTGTCTTTCCCGTGCAGGCAAGCCGACTTTCCTGAAAAAGATTCAACAATGGACTTCAGTTTACTAGCCGACCCGAGCCTGGTCTTTATCTCCCTCATCGCGGGCGTGGTGGCCTTGGCGACAAGCTTGAACATCGCCGCCCGACCGGCCGCCGTAAAAACAGCGAAAGTCATGCTGGCCTTCACCATGGCCAACTTCTTTTTCATGCTCACTCGCTTCGCGAACCTTTTCTACGCGCCACTCATGGCCAAGTTCGTGGATACGGCCGCCTCTACCGGCAACACAGGCCTTCTGGCCGGCCAACTCCGGTGGGTAATCCTGGGCTCCGCTCTGGGGGGGCTTGCCAGTTGGATCTTTCTCAGCACTTTCGTTGAGATTTATCGACGAGGCATCGTCTGCATCGAATACCGGCAGTCGCTCGCGAAAGCTCTGCTGCGCTTGGCCCGCCCGAGAGCCTGGAAGGTTCTGCTGAAGGCCGTTCGCAAGCCGAGCAATCTCGGGGTGAAGCCGTTTAAATTGGAAGGTGTGCCGGTCGGATTCTTGCTGGCCAATATCTTCGCTACCGCTGTTTGGACCGTCGGGGTGATGGCAGCGCTCCTGGTGAGTGCCGAACTTCCCGGTATGGAGCAGACCGCAGTGCTACTTTCAGGCTTGGTGAACGCCTTCGCCGCTATCGCTTTCTCCGTCTGGGTGGACCCGAAAGCGGCCGTCATCACCGACCAGGCCATCAGCGGCGAACGTCCCAAGAAGCACGTCGATATCACCGCCGTCCATCTCTCCATCGGCAACTTCTTGGGCGGCCTGCTGGGTCTGATGATGCTGAATCCGGCGGCCTCCTTGATTCGGGTCGCAGCCAAGTCCCTGGGCGAACAGGGCGAAACGATGAACAACAACCTCTGGATCATCGTCTTGTTCAACGTGGCCTTCGCCTTTCTCGCCTCCACCACGTACACGTCGCGAATCTCGGCGGTGAGAACCGCCCGCGCCGCTACCGCGGTGGCCGTCTACAACTTTTTCTTCCTCATAGCCCGGCTCGGTCAGCAGGTGTTCGCACCGATGATCGGATCCATCTCCGACCACGTGGTGGCCAACCCCGCTCTCGGACTTCCAGACCTTGCCGTGAGCTTGAGGTTTCTTCTCCTGGGTGCCAGTCTCGGCGCCTTGCTGAGCTGGCTCTTTATGCCCACGCTGGTGGAAGTCTACGACCGAGCCATTCGCAAAACCGATCAACTGGGCTCCATACACGGTGTTCTGGTATCGCTGCTCAATCCCGCCCGTTGGGTGACCGTCATCAAATGCTTGAGATTTCCCAGCACCTTCGGGATCGGGGTCGGGGATCTACGGCGAATTCCGATGACTTTCATCGTGGCCAACATCTTTGTGATCGGCATCCACACCGTGGGAGTGGTGGCCTCCGTCTACGCCGGTGCCGCCGTTCCCGAACTGGAGCGAACCGCGAGTCTCCTGTCCTCGGTCGTCAACGGGTTTGCCACCATCGCCCTGGGCCTGATCGTGGACCCCACCGCCGCCGTCATCACTCAGGAGGCGCTGGATAACAAACGTCCGGTGAAAGACGTCTACGCAATGGGCCTGCTGCTCATAGCCAGCATGTTCATCGGCACCCTGCTATCCCAGGTTCTTCTGGAACCGGCCCGCTGGGTTATCCAGACCGGCGCTCAGATTCTGGCTCAGATTCTTTAAGGGGTCACCCCCGTGGGGTATAATCCAGAAATGGAGCCCCTGAACGACGATAGAAAAGTGAGTTGGAGCGACTATCGCGCCTGGGATGACGACAAGCGATGGGAGATCATCGGGGGCCGTCCGTACGCGATGACCGCGCCGAAGGTCTCCCATCAGTTCGTTTGCGGAGAGATCTTTGCCCGGCTTCACGCCCACTTCAAAGGTAGACCTTGTCGGCTTTTCATCTCTCCCATCGACGTTCGCCTATCCGAGTATGACGCTGTCCAGCCCGACCTGTTGGTGGTCTGCGACGAAAGCCAAATTACGTCGACTCATATCGAAGGACCGCCGACTCTCGTGAGCGAGGTTCTCTCACCGAGCACTCAGCGCCATGACCGGGTCCGAAAACTGAGGCTGTACGCGGCTGCGGGGGTAAAAGAATACTGGATTGTCCAGCCGTACCCGGCGCTTGCCGAAGTCTTGTCTCTGGAGGGCGAAAGCTATCGAATCGCCGGAACCTACACCGAATCGGAGACGCTCAAAAGCCCCGTCTTTCCCGATCTGGAGCTACCGCTAGAAGAGATCTTCCCCAGCCCGGACGGTGAACCTATCGAAGAAGTCCGAGAGACGCCACCACCGTACGCCTCCGCTATTCTCGAATAACGACGATATCTCCGAGCTTCAGGTTTTGGTAGAGCCACTCGATGCTCTCGTTGGTCAGCCTCACACAGCCGTGAGAAGCGAAACTCCCGATCGAATTAAGCTCATAGGTACCGTGAAGCTCCTCATCGGACACGGTCTGGCTTCCGGTGTCCGGCTCGTACCAATTCAGGTCGATGAGTCGCTTGCCGAAAGCAGCACCCTTAGACTCCGGCCATAGCTTTTTAGCTAGTTCCGTGGGGTCATCCATTTTTTCGCAAACAACTTTGATACCCACATCCGTGGGGGTCTCTTTGGCACCGCTGGCCACCGGAAAGACTCGCTGGACCTTCCCCGCGGCGTCGTAGACAAAGAGACGGTGCTCGGACAGGTCGATCAAGACCCGGGCCTTCTTATCCGATACGGCCGGAGCTTCCGGCACCGTCAGGGCGGCTACCGCCGGGTCTTCCCACACCTTTTTACCGGGCTGGGGCTTTCTCACGGAAATTTCGTCGAACGTCGACTTATCAAGCTTGCCGGTGACCGGCAGACTCACACTGGACTGAAACGCCTTAACGGCGTCCACGGTCTGACCGCCGTAGTCGCCGTCGACACCGGCCGGTAGACCAAAGCCGAGAGCGATGAGGGTTTTCTGCAAATCCTCTACTCGGGCACCCTTGGCACCGCGCTCCATCGGCTTATACTCCGCCGGGGAAACGGGATTGGCAGCCGCGTTCTCAAGCGGCTTCACTTCGGTCGGTTTGGGAGCTTTCTTGACGGCCTGGTTCGTTTTCAGGCTCTCCGCGTCGACCGTCTCTTTGATACCCTGTTCTTTGCGCCTTCGCTCCTCTTCCATCACCCGCTCGAAGAGTGGCTTTTCCGTCTCCTGCTGAGTTTCTTCGGGATAGCTCTGAGGCTGCGCCCAGGGCACAACGGGATCGGCATGCGAGCTCGCGCACGCCGAAAATACAATAAGAGCGGTCAGCAGAATCCGTTTCATCAGACTACCAGGTTCCGCTGATCTCGCTCTATCCCTCCGGGAAGTATGGCCCTAACGCGATGGTTATTCGAGTTTGTCGGCGTGATGTTTGGCCGCCTCGGCCACATCGTACGGTTGGCCACTGAGAAACGGACAGGCTGCCGCACCTTTCTTGGTCTCTTGAAGGCCGGCCACTTCCGACACCTCTTTACCGGAGCTGAAATACTCTTTCACGGCGACACCGGTACTCCAAAAGTTCAAACTACCGGGTTCAGGCTTCTCCCAACCCTCGGGCCACTTGTTGTCCTTGAACAAGCTGACGAAATCCTGGTTTTTGATGAAGCGGTCACCCATGGTGTCGGTGCGTCCGAAGACTTTCACGATGAGAGCGAACTCGGCCGCTCCAAAGATTTCGCCGCGCTTGCCGGGCTCTTCTTTGATGTTGTCCTTCTGAAATCGTCTCAGATCGCTCAGAGTCAAACGCTCGCCGTCGGAGCTGTAGGACAGAGCCGTGTCCAAACGCTCCTGATTGAAGCCACCGCGCAAGATTCGAGTGTCGGCGGTATGGTCCAGGCTGCTGCCTGCAAGGTCTTGCAAATTGAAGCTGTCAGCGTGATAAGCGTCCCAATCGTTGCCTGCGGTTAGTTTTTTAGCGGCGTGGTTGGCTACACCTCGGATACCCCAGCCTGCGCCTGCGTACTCTTTGAGAAACTCGGGAAGGTTGGTGGCGTTGCCGTCGGCATCGACCTTCAAGGCGCCTTCGTTGTATCCGGTTCGAAGGAACGGGCAGATGACGTCGTCGATGGTGAAGACGCCGTCGTTCTCGGGATTGCTCTTTTCCTCGGGACGAGGCAAAAGGTCCAGCGCTCGGGTAGAGGGTGGAATCTGCTGGTGAGTGTTGATATTCATTTTTGGAACCTCTGCATCTATATACAGTTCAGGATAGAAACAAAATGTCACAAGAACGTTAAGGCTCGAACAGAACAGGTAATCACCGACGCCCCCGAAAACCAAAGCCAGATGCAATACTTACACACCATGGTCAGAGTGACCAACGTCGAAGAGTCTCTAAATTTCTACTGCAATCTGCTGGGCATGAAAGAAGTGCGCCGCAAGGAAAGCGAAAAGGGCCGCTTCACTCTCATCTTCTTGGCCGCCGACGGCGATGTGGAAGCGGCCCAGGAGAACAAGTCTCCGCTCCTGGAGCTGACCTACAACTGGGATCCGGAGGAGTACGGAGGGGGCAGGAATTTTGGTCACCTGGCCTTCCGCGTGGACAACATCTACGAGACCTGCCAAAAGCTCCGGGACGGGGGAGTCACGATCAACCGTCCTCCCCGAGACGGCTATATGGCGTTCGTTCGTTCACCTGATAATATTTCCGTGGAACTACTGCAAGCCGGCGATCCCCTAGAACCGGCCGAACCCTGGAAGTCGATGGAGAGCAGCGGAAGCTGGTAGCGCACTTCGGGAAGGCAAAAAGAGATGCAAGCACGTCCCTGAGCTTGCATCTCTTATTTGATCTATGGGTGACTAGTTAGTATCCGCGGCCGTAGCATCCACCAATGAAAGGCATCGGGCGAATCCCGCAACGCGGGCGCGACCACCAGGGGTTGTTGGTGCTGGTGCCGCTTCCCCACCTGGGGTCGACGTAGTCCAGTCTTCTACCGTTCGGCTCGTGAAATCCACCGGGAATCCGGTAGGGGGAGTGAAGTTCGCCGCAACCGATAGTGCCGTTGTGGTTGTTGTCGGTCCAAACTTTACCGCCGCCGGCTGCAATCTCATTGGTATCGAGACGACCATCACGGTTGCGATCCAGTTGGCTGTACTGGGAGCGTAGCATCGAACCTTGCATCCGTTCGAAGATGCTGACCCGGCCGTCACCGTCGAAGTCGTAGTTGCCCTGCGCGGCCTTCATCATGTTGTTGGTGTTGCTGACATCGCGGTTGTCGTAGCGGCCATCGCGGTTGGTGTCGAACACCAGGACGCCGTCTCGGCCCCGATCGTAGCGCCCGTTGTTGTTCAGGTCGATGGCCCAGCCGTCGGTGCGCTGATGAGGTACGAGAGGGAAACATCTCCAGCCTCTCTGGCCGACGTTGGAGTCGGGCAGGTTGCCGTGCCAGCGACGATCACGATTGATGAAGTCGCATCCGCTGCCGTCCCAAGGGCGGATAGGGAAGGGAAGAGGGCGACGGGGAGCGGGGAAGATAGGTAGATGACACATTTGAGAGACCTCCAGGGAATTTTATCTTAAGAGAACTCGTTTGCTTGTTCTCTCGTCTTCTGAGGCTATCTTCACACCGGTAAAGCTCTCATCTAGATGGGTTTTGTAAACGTCATGTTAACTCTTTTCAAAAAACAAGAATCACCGCTTTAACATTCTGCTATTGACATCAAAAGGTGTCAGCACCTGCAGTCAAAGGTAAGCCCGGCGCAAAAGAGTAAACTGTTCCCCTGAAAGAGCCGTTCATGACAACCAGGAGTCTGCTCCGAAAAATATCCCAAGGACACTGGGGTCGCCTGTCGGTGGGCACGGTCCTGACCCTGTTCGTGTCCGCCCTGGCCCTCCCGCTGGCCTATATCATTCGGCAAGCCTTCGACACCTGGATACCACAAGGGGATACCGATTCTCTCATGATGGGCGGGTTGGCCCTGTTCGGGCTTAGGGCAACCCACGCGTTTCTCACCGTCGTCACTCGCTGTATCAACGCCGAATCAACGGAGATGATGACGCTTTCCCTCCGAACCCTGCTGATCCACCGAATGTTCGAGGTTACGCGACGCGAGTACGACAACGCCAAATCGGGTGGACTACACAATCTTGTCATTACGGAGAGCGAGCGCTTCTACCGACTGGTCAACTATCTCGTCGGAATGGTCCTTCCGGCAGCGGTCAAAATTGTGGCTCTCACTCTCATCCTTGCCTATCTCAGCTGGCGACTTCTCTTGATCCTAGTGGTCGTCTGGCCGCTCGTTTGGCTTCTGAACGAGTGGGTGCGCCGGCGCACCATAGAGAAAGTCAAAGTCCGCAATCTAACGTTCAAGAACTTCAGCGGGGCGGTCCTGGAAAAGATCCGTCTGCTGAACCTTATTCGGTTCGAACATCAGGAAGAGAATGAGACCGCCGACGCTCAGGAACACTCCTGGAAAACAGCGGAAGCCTCCAAACCGGTGGCCATTTTGGACACCCTCTATCTCGAGTTCCAGGGAGTTGTTCTGACCTTGATCAGCGTGGCGGTCCTCACAGCCGGCGGTCGCGAAGTAGCCAACAACATGATGACTCTGGGCGACTTTATCTCTTTTTACATGGTGGTCAGCTTGCTCAACCAGGCGCTCCGAGATTTAGCTCAGGGACTCTACCACGTCTTTGTTGGTTGGGAATCGCTGGACGAAGTGGTCGGGTGGCTCAACGGCGTCGACGGAGAGATTTACAAGGGCGAAGAGAAGGTTGAGCTGACGGAACAGCTCTGCCTTGAGGCGGCCGACTTCTCCTATCGGCAAGGCCAAAACTTGCTGAGCCAGATGAGTCTCCAGTTGAAACGAGGAGAAACGGTCGTCTTGCTGGGGCCCAACGGCTCGGGCAAAAGTACGATTCTCTGGCTCCTACTGGGCTTCTACAAACCCAGTGCCGGCCGACTCACGGCCGATGGAAAACCATACGAAAATATCGACATCGGACACTTACGGGCTCAGATCGGAATGGCTTCCCAAGACGCCCTCCTTTTAGACGCCTCGGTGAGAGACAACGTCAGGTATAGCTTTCCGCAGGCCGGCGACCAGCAGATCCTCGAAGCTCTGGAGCTATCGGGATCAGCCGCTCTTCTGGAACAACTGAAAGACGGATTGGATTCTATCGTGGGGCCTAACGGAGCCTTACTCTCGGGAGGCCAGCGGCAACGGATCAGCCTGGCTCGCGCTCTGGTGAAAAAGCCGACCTTCCTTTTCCTGGACGAGCCGACCAACCACCTGGACGAAGCCTCGGTCGTTCAGTTCCTCAAAAACCTGGAGTCGCTGGAGACTCGCCCCGGAATACTCATCATCACCCACGACAACGCCTTGAGAGCCGTGGCCGACGCCGTCTATGAAATCGCCGGCGGAAGACTGATAAGAACTCAGACCGGGCAAAAGGCCTAGGATCAAGGTCGTTTACATCCTCGTAAAATAAGTTCATGTTTTTTTCACATCCCCCTAGACGGATTCGAAGTTGGTGGGAATATACCAGCGAGGACGGACGACAACTTGCACACCACGACTAAGAAAACGATTTCATTTAGGGCTGCCTACGAGGCCTCTCAGTGCCGCCGACGCCGGGAAAGAACCACCATTATCCCCAGCCAAATCAAGGCCTGGAGCGAGTTCGACGCCCCCGCTCAAGTCACATCCATCGAGATCGACACCCGCGGCGCCCGTCTGCTGCTCCCCTGGGAATCCGCCCCCGGCGAAACCATCAAAGTTTCCGTAGCCAACGAACTCGGCGAATACCGTACCACTAACGCTCGTGTGGTGTGGACCCAGCCTCTCAAGAATTCAACCCGCGTGATTGCAGGTCTCTGCTTCGAAGAAGAAGTCCGACTGAACGCAGCCGCCTAGTCCAAAAAGAAAGGGTCCGTCGACCCTCGATGACCCGTCTACTCCTCTTCCTACTTCTCATTCTCACCCAACTCGGTTGGTGTACACCATCCAACCTCGACCAGATCATGGAACGCGGCGTGCTCGTGGTGGGCACCACCGCCGACTACCGACCCTTTACTTATCGCGAAAGAGGTGAACTCGAGGGCTTTGACGTGGATATCGCGCGTTTGATAGCCCAAGAACTGGATGTGAAGGTTTCCTTCGTGGAGACCACCTGGGCCGATCTGGTGCCCGACCTTGGCCAGGACAAATTCGACCTGGCAGTGGGCGGCATCACGCGGACCCTCTCTCGACAAACCCGGGCAAGCTTTACCGAACCCGTCCTCATCATCGGTAAGTGTCCCCTGGTTCGACGAGAAGATCAATCGCGGTTCTCGAACATAGAAAGCATAGACCAACCCGGGGTCACCGTAGCTTGTAATCCGGGTGGCACCAACGAAAAGTACGTGCGAACTCACATCAAGACCGCCAAAATTCTTCTGGTGGACGACAACCTGGCCATTCCGTCCCTCATAGCCGACCGTCGTGCCGATGTGATGCTCACCGACAACGTTGAGGCCATCCTGGCTGCCCGCAAAGACCCCCGACTGGTGGCCGTTTCGGCGGACCAGCCGTGGACCTCCGAGTCCCTGGGTCTCATGACGAATCGCGACGACCAGGCTTTTCTGAACTGGCTGAATCTCTTTCTGAACCAAGCTGAAGCTGATGGACGCTTATCCGCCTTGCGTCAGAAATATGGCCTTGAATGAAAGGACCCCCGGCTTCTCGCGTAAAGCCCTCACCATGAAAAAAGCGTTTGTCACCCTGCTGTTGTTATTCGGCCTGAGCCAGAGCGTCTTAGGTCAAGAAGTCCTCACCCTCGAGGAGATAATGCAACACCCCCGCTGGATCGGCACGTGGCCCGAAGAGGTTCGGTTTGAGCCGGGTGGCAACAGCATCTTTTATCTCTCGCACGCCGATCCCCGCGGCTACGAAGTGGTGGAGATCGACCGCAACGGGGAGGTCGTTCAAATCCATCAAACCAGTGGACTGCCCACATCTCAGAGTCGGCGGGCCGGTCGAGGGCTGTACGCTTTTCAGGGCGACCTTTTCCTCTCCGACAAAATGGTCCGCCGCCTCACTCGCACGGCCGCCACGGAGTCGAACTCTCGTTGGCTGGACGATGATCGATTCGTCTTTTACTCGGATGGCGAGTACTACGTGCGAGACCTCACAAGCCAGGTCGAGCGGCAAGTTGCCGAGGTCAAATTCGAAGAGGAGCCCGAAGCCGGTGACGACTATCGGAGTCGCCAACAAGACCGGCTTTTTCCTGTCCTCAAGGCTCGCGAGGATGCCGAGGCCCAGCGAGAACGCTCGGACGGTATTCCCCGCTTCTATATCGGGGAGGGTCGAGAGATGGTGAGCCTGGAGATCGCTCCGGATGAAAAAAAGGCGCTCCTCATCCACCGCTCCGACAAGAAGTCCGAGCGAGATGTCATGCCCGTCTACATGAACCGGGACGGCTCGGTCACTACAAAGACATTGCGCCCCAAGGTTGGCACCAAAGCACCCTTAGACCACCAATTGGAGATTTTAGACCTGAGGAGAGAGAGCGTGACTCCCATCAGCCTCCAATCGCTCCCCGGTTTCACGGAGCAAACAACCATCTACGTGGAGACCGCCGAATGGAGCGATTCCGGCCGACTCGCGCTCTCTCTATTTAGCGAAGATTATGAAGAGAGATGGATCGTGGAGGTGGACTTGCAAAACGCCAAAGTGGCGCTTATCGACCATCTCCACGATGACGCTTGGCACGCCTGGGACCTCAATGACTTCGGCTGGGTGCCGGGCCAAGATCGTGTCTGGTACCAGTCGGAGAAGACCGGCTTCGCTCACCTCTACGTCTGGAACGGGCAGTCCTCCACGCCCCTCACCAAGGGCGATTTCGAAGTGAGCCAAATCCACCCCGCGCCCGACGGCAAGTCGTTCTATTTCCGAGCAAATAGGAACGACCCGAGTGAATACAACGTCTTTCGGGTCGATATGAACGGTGCGATATCCCAAATCACCAATCTCGGTGGGCAGACGACTTTCGACCTTTCACCCGATGGCCAGTCTTTGGCGCTGCTGCATTCGAAGACGGCTGTTCCTCCTGAAGTGTACCTGCAATCGACAAAGCCGGGAGGCCAACCCAAGCAGCTTACCCATTTGACTAGCAAAGAGTTCTTGAACTACAAGTGGACGCTGCCGAAATTCGTGGACGTCCCGTCGAGCCACCATCAGAGACCGATTCGTTCTAAGCTCTACCTCCCTCCGGAGGGCGTGAAGCCTAACGGCGCCGCTGTCGTCTTCGTGCACGGAGCGGGCTATTTGCAGAACTCCGACAAGGGTTGGTCCTACTACTTCCGTGAGTTCATGTTCCACACGCTCCTAACCCAGCGGGGAGTGGTGGTGTTGGATATGGACTACCGAGCTTCGGCTGGCTACGGGCGTGACTGGAGGACCGCCATCTATCGGCAGATGGGGACACCGGAACTGGAAGACCTGGTCGACGGAGTGGCCTACCTATCCAATAACCACGGCGTGGACGCCAAACGAATCGGTGTGTACGGCGGCTCCTACGGGGGATTCATGACCCTGATGGCTCTTTTCAAAGAGCCCGACCTTTTCGCTTGCGGCGCGGCGCTTCGTCCCGTCACCGATTGGACTCAATACGACCACGACTACACCGCCCAAATTCTCAACACTCCCGACGAAGACCCGGAGGCGTACGACCGCAGCTCGCCCATCGAATTTGCCGAGGGTCTGAAGAATCCATTGCTTATGTGCCACGGGATGCTCGATGACAATGTTGTGGCCCAAGACACGGTGCGTCTGACTCAGCGCCTCATCCAGCTCAAAAAGAAAGACTGGGAGATGGCGCTCTATCCTGTCGAACCGCACAGTTTCATCGAACCGGAAAGCTGGCTCGACGAGTATCGGCGAGTTCTCAAGCTATTTGAGACCCACCTGAATATTTAGGGGGCTATCGGTTCAATCTCAAGCAGGCTTACCGGGGTGTTCAAGGTTTGAACTCGACGTTCGAGATTGATGAGAGTGGTCTCCATCCGTTCCTTTTCGGAGGGACTCAGAGCATCATCCACTCTCTCCAATTCATTATCTAGATCTTGAATCTCGTTGGAGAGCGCTTCGATCTCCATGGCCAGCTCGCCTTCAGAGGAAGTCGGAGAGACCGCGTCGAGTTCTTGCTTCATCTGGTCCAGGCGGATTTCAGCGCGTTCGGAGAAGGCGATCTTTTCCTCCACCTCCACACGCACCTCGTCTTGGCCCACTCGATCTGGGCTTTGATTCCTCGTGGCGCCGATCCAGAAGAAACCGGCCACGGCCAAAAAGGCGAACAGCGTGGCCGCCACATAATGACGTTGTCTCTTTTGATTTTTCATTTTCGGCTCCTGATCCACCCCTGATCCTAAGTTACTCCCAGTCAGGGGCACGCGGTATATACCTACGTGGACCGAAGGGGTGTCCGAACGGCTACCGGACGGCAGGGAGCCGGGATTGACCACCCGAACGTCGATGCTCCCACCAAACCAGTCCGAGGAGAACACATCATGGCAGACACCCTATCCCAGGCCAGAGAACTCTTAGAATCCCAAGACTTCGCTAAGGCGCTCGACCTTCTGCACCAGGTCAGCCCGGTCACTTCCAAAGTGAAGTCTTCGGTAGCCCGTGCCCTCTCCGGTCTTGGTCGATGGGAGGAAGCGCACGCTCTCTTCTCCGAGGTGGTGACCGAAGACCCGGACTGCAGCGAAGCGTTTTCAGGACGCGGACTGCTGTACTTCTTCACCGGGCAGTTTGAAAAGGCGCAAAGCGACTACGACCAAGCCCTGGAGATAGACCCTGCCAACGGGCGATACCACGGACTTCGAGGCGTGTTACTCGGACAACTCGGAGATGCTCCGGGTGCCCTTTCCGACCTGGAAAAAGCCTACGATCTGGGCGACCACGACCCTTCCTACATCCTGGCCAGAGCGCAGCTTCTGTTGGCCATCCGGGAGCTTCCCAAGGCAGAAGCAGCCCTCCAGCTGGCGGAGCAACACCAGGCGGACCAGGCCGCCCTGAGTTCTCTGGAAGGGGCGCTCAGCATGCTGAAAGGCAACCCCCAGGAAGCTCTAGCCAGCTACCGCTTTGCGGTGGACCAGGCACCTCAAATGGCGGACAACTGGATGAACATGCTGGCCCTCACGGCTAAGCTTGATCGACCTCGCCTTTTGGAAGAAGCACAGCGGGCTCTTGAAGCCCACCCCGACAATGAAGAGTTTATCCAGTTGACCGTCGGGGCGTTAGTGGAAAGCGGTCAAACCAAGGAGGCTTTCGCTTTGCTCGCAGAAGCCATCAAACGTATACCGGACAGCCCTTTGCTCCATTTTCAGATGGGAATGGGCCTGGCCGGTGCCGGCAAATTCGACAAAGCGGCGGAACACTTCACCAAAGCTCTCGAACTCCGACCTCGATTTCCCCGAGCTCTGGACGCTCGCGGAAACTGTCTGGAGAAGCTGGGCAAGAAGGAAGAGGCCCAGGCCGACTTCGAGGAATCGGCCCGTATCCGAACGGAGGACGCCGAGAGAGCGCGAGCCCAGGCCGAGCAACAGAAACAAGCGGAGCCTCAGCACGAGTAGCAGGGCAGACGCACCCCTGGCGGAAGTTTAAGAGATAATGATGAAGCCCGGGGACAATTTCGGCGGATTTCGCCTGATCCGAGAGTTGGGAAGTGGTGCCACCGGTCGGGTCTATCTGGCGGAACAGACCAACCTGGGGCGCGAGTGCGCCCTCAAGATTCTGGCCCCGGAACTCGTCAAAGACCGGACTTTTCTCGAGCGTTTTCGCCGTGAAGGACGAATCGCAGCCAGCCTCCGACACGCCGGTATCGTGCGCATTTTCGACCTTGTCGAATGTGAATCCGGGTTTGCCCTGGCGATGGACTACATCGAGGGGCAAGAGCTGCAGCAGCTCCTTTCCGGTGATCAGAAGCTGCCCCAAGAGGTGGCTCTCGACATCATCAGCAAGGTCCTGGATGCCCTGGACTACGCTCACGGCAAGGGTGTCGTCCACCGCGACATCAAGCCGGCCAACATTCTTCTGGAGCAAGACGGCTCCGTGTTTCTCACCGACTTTTCCATCGCCCGAATGGCGGGAGGAGAGAAGCTGACCCAAACCGGCACCGTGATCGGCACGCCTGAGTATATGGCTCCCGAACAGTTTGACGGCAAGGAAGTCGACGCTCGAGCCGACGTCTACGCCACCGCTCTCATCCTCTTTGAAATGCTGGCCGGCACCAACCCCTTTCGGGGAGAAACCCTGGCCGAAATCATCAAGAAACAGGTCCTCACCGAACCTCCGCCGTTGCAAACGCTTGCCGACGTGCCCGACGACCTGGCCCGGATGGTGCACAAAGGACTTTGCAAGTCACCTGACGAGCGCTTTCAGACCGCTTGCGAGATGAACGAGGCCCTGAAAAGTCTCGGACAGCCGGTGCAAAACTCCGCCGGAAGCCTCACTCAGTTTTTGAGTTCCGTGGAACTGGGCGCCATCAGCATGGACGACGCGGTCATGGCCAGAGAGAAAGTCAAAGAGGCCATCGACAAAGGCTTCAAGCGCCAACTCAGCATCGTCATGCTAGACCTGGCGGGTTCGTCCAAGATCAAGATACCAAACCAAACTCTGGTCGCCGACCGGGCTTTCCAGGACTACCGACAGACTATCAACCGCATCCTCGAAGAGCACGGTGTGGAGCGCTACGAATGGTCCGGGGACGGAGCTATCAGCCTCTTCCCCGAACCTATCGGCGCCGTGGACGCGGCGGTGAAGGTGCAGCGCACCGTGGCCGAGGTCGGTGGTCGGCACAACGAGCTTCCGGACGCCCTGAAAGTGCGCATCGGTATCCGCACAGGCATGGTTTACTACGATCCTCGTCGTACGCTGGGAGAGTTTGCCAGCCGCACGGTGGATCAGGCCGGACATCTGGAAAAGGACTGCCCGCCCGGGTTGATACGCCTCGGCGACACCACCGTCAAAGCCATCGGTGAGCGCTACCAAACGACTCTGATTGGCAAGAACCGAGATGAGATTGAAGTCTTTGAGATAGGTCTCGAAGCGCTGCACGGTCCGGGAGCCGAGACTCCCGTGCCCCCACGACCAGAGCCGACTCCACCCCAGAAAGCGGAGAAGCCGGCAACTCCCAAGGCTGTTCCGTCCGAAAAGGCCGCTCCGCAAGTTGTCGAGTCGGAATCCGTCGTCCCAGCCGACGATGACGACGACTCCGTGTGGTGGGGATGGAGGTCCATCGGCCTGCTCTTCTTCCTCTTCACCAGTATCAAGGTCATCGAACGGCTCGGACTCGATCTCCCCGACGTTCCGGTGCGAGTCATTTCGGCCTTGCTCGCTTTTCACGTCGGTATTATACCGATCTACTGCATTGTACAGCTCTTTCGAGACCGGGAAGACCTGGCTAAAGAGGCTGCCGTGGCTGGTGGAGTCTTTCTCACCGGGATGGTGGGGGTGGCCTTGATCATTCAGAACATATAGAGACAGGTCTCCCTACGAACGGCCTATAAAGATGACCTTGCTATGAACTTTAAATCCAATCTCGTTGACGTACCCATCCTTGCCCTCGGACTCGTCCTCAGCCTACTCCTTCCGACCGCCGCCAAACAGTTTGTCCAGTGCTCGGTCAGCGTTGACGGTCAGAAGACGTTTAAGGTCGACTCTATCTACCCCGACAAGAAAGTCTATCTCGAGGTTCGCGGACTGGCCTCAGCCATGGGCTGGAGGGTGATGCCGATCAACAACGGTCGCTCTCTCCGCATCGGGGGTCAAGACTTCAACGATTTGAAAGAGTACGATCGCCGGACGTATGTCAGTGCCGACGAGATAGGTCAACAGTTCGGCTACGAGGTCAAAGATTCCAAGTCCGGGCTGGTGGTGGACCTCTGGACAAAGTCAGGCGGCAAGTCCGCCGGAGCCGCCCCTGTCAAGTACGATATACGAGTCCTCAAAAAAGAGAAAACAACCACCCCGAACCCCGAGTACGATATGTACAAGCTCACCCTGCAAGTCAAAAACCCCACAACCAACCCCGGATCAACGCCAAGGGCTTTCGCCTGGTCGACGACAAGGGACAGAGTCACAACTGTGAAGGCTCCTTCGATATCGGCCTCCCTCCCAAGCAGTCGGTGGAGGTTGAGCGCGTCTATTTTTCCATCCCTCGAATGGTTAGCCCCAGGACAGTGAAACTGGTTGACGATAAGGGTCAGGAGATTGGGTCGGCTCGGTTCTGAATGAGGAAGTACTTACTTGCGCCTTATCACAAACGTAGCGACGGTCATAGTTTCTCTGGCGCTGATCGCTGTCTGGAGCTCGATCACTCGCAATCCGAAAGAATCGCCCGACCCCGGTCTGCGGATAAGGGCATTTCGCGCGGCGAACTACAATCTCAATCATTCGGTACCCGAGAGCGCTGTAGAGACATCCTGGGAACTTGAAGGGGAATTTTACAAGGCGGATGGCCGCGTAGTTTCCGTGTCCCAAGTTTTGGCTCTGAGAGAGACCGCTCTCGCCACCTACGACAATTCTATCAACGAAGAAGCTCTGCTACGGCGTATCGCAAGAAGTGACTTTGATACACTCTTTCACGAGACTTATCCGTGGGCAAAGTGCGATCCGCCCGGTCTCGACGAAAAAGAGCTTCGCGAAATTCTCTTGCAGCGGGCCTGGAATTCGACTACGGCCTTTCGATTTGAAGACGGACCGGCTCTCTTGCTCAAACTCGGTGGGACTCCGGAAATCACACTAAGCTTGGTGAGCGGCTTCCCTTACTACGAAAGCCCATTGGACCTGCCACCTCCGCCGCTACCCCGATGGAAAGTCCAAGCAGGGAACCGTGTCTGGGAAACGTCTCACCCCACGATCGGAGCACTCTGCGTACCACTTTTCCCGGAAGGGACAGAGTATCTGGGCGACGGCGTCAACTTCCCGGAGCGCTCCTTGAGCTCCGTCGTGAGAGATCTCGGCGCAGCGAGAGCTGCCGATTGGTGGAATTCGTCTTACCAGCAGTTTCCGCAGTATGAACAGTTCCATCAGGCCTATCGATTCAAGTCTTTCGGCCCGAACTTTATCAACGATCACTACCCCGGAAGATGGTCCATCACCGTTGAACCAATCGAAAATTCTCTCTATCAAGAAGCAAGGCTCGTCTATGATGCTTCATCCGTACCTGTCGACTGGGGCGAAGTCCTGTCCAATTTGGTCCTCGCCGAACAGCTCATGAAAGCACACGAATGGGTCCCTCCCCGAGCTCTCGGCAATTCACTCCCATCGACGCTTCATATCGTTCTGCCTAAACGAAAAGGTGATGAGATCCTGTTCTCTTGGAATCTCTATGGCGGACAAGACGGTACCCTCCACCTCTCATCCAATTCACCCAAGGCCACACTCTACGGGCCGTCGCAACGAGTTCTTAAAAACATGAGATGGTCTCGCACCCCTTCTTTCACCAGTAGCCCCGTGTCCGTCTGGCCCGACGGCGAGGCGGCCCGCGATAAATCTTGCTCGGAAGATCGCTAACCGAAAACACGTGTGTTTCTCTCGTTCGGTCGCGACCTCCGCGGTTTCTCCCTCCGCGACCCTTGAGATAGACGACCACAAACTCGAAAACCAGCTTAAGTTCGCGTTCCAGAGCAGGCTCAGAACCTCCATTTGACGGGGCTGGGCGACTGTCTCTCGAGTTACCCGTCGCGAAAGCTTTCGCGACGGGTAATCGGGCTCAGAAAGGTGGTCGCGTAGACTTTTCTTCAATATAGTCGAACGAGCCTGGTTTATCGCGGCTTTCAGAGAGCCGATCGAGCGACGCATCGAGTTTCTGGTCGCCTATCCCAAGTGTCGTCGAAGGTAACATCTCCTTGGAAGAGTCGAAACACACATGTGTGTTTCTCGGACCGCCTGTTCCGAGAGGGTCATTCTTCGCAACGAGTAGAAGACTTATTTATGGATACCAATGCCAACCACGTGGCCGAAGAGCGTGGCGTACCTCGTCGGAGGGGATTCGTTGCCTTCTTTCTCTCTTTACTGCTGCCCGGTCTGGGTCAGCTCTATTCGGGCAGCGGGGCGAGGGCTTGGAAGGCGTTTGCCCTTTTCCTGATTCTCACGTTCGCAATAGTCGTAGGGAGTGGGCCTCTCATACGAATAGGTTACGAGGGATTTCTGCTTTTTGTCGTACTAAGTTGGGGTTTGCGTCTGCCCTTTGCCATCGACGCGACGGTCCAAGCCCGACGTGCCCGGTTGACGGAGAGAATGCCATACGACCGATGGTGGGCCTATCTGCTCATCTATCTTGGCTTTAGCCTGGTTATGGAACTCATACCTGCGGTCGTGCCCGACCGTGTCTTGGGTCAGTGGCTCTCTACCCAAACCAGCTACCGCTCCTTCTATCTGCCTTCGGGGTCCATGATGCCAACGTTGCAGCCCGGCGACTTCGTCATCTCCGACACCAGTCCGAGAACGGATTGGAAACGTGGTGACATCGTGATCTTGCAACAGCCTTCTGTAGAGCTACCCGTTACTAAACGGATCGCCGGCCTCCCCGGGGAGACCATCGAATTTCACGACGGGGCAGCTTTCATCAACGGAGAGCGATACCGGCCCGACTTTTGGGCGGAGGATGCCGACGGCGAATTCGAAGCCACGACGATACCAGCCGGACACTATTTCGTGCTGGGCGACAACGTGAACAACTCTCGCGACAGCCGGTTCATCGGGACTATCCCGGAAGAGCAGTTGATCGGGCTTGTTCTCTACCGATTTTGGGGTAGTGAGGTCGGGACGGAGTTTGTGGACTTTGAGAAGCGATAGGAGAAGCTTTACTTCCCTTTGCTCGCTTTGAACTCTTCGTACTGCGCTTTCAGCTCTTCGTAGTGGGGGGTGTAGCTACAAGTGCCGAGGTCGAAAAAGCGTTCAGACGCTTCCTCCCCTTGGCCAAGCTTGAAGAGGATTTGCGATTCTAGAATCACTGCCTCACAAGGTCGCTTATTGGCCAACACTAGTCTCAATGCAGCTTGGGCACGCTCATAGAGCTCGGCGTCGTACAGGGCCCTTGGGAAATCCACCTTGTCACCGCCCGATTCTACATACTTGCCGTACGTCTCTTCAGCTTCGGTCAGCTGACCGAGATCGTGGAGGAGAATGGCCTTCAGGTCCAAGAGCTGAGTCTTCTCGACTCCGTCGGCTAGCTCCAATGCGGCATTCACATCCTCGAGCACTTTCTCGGCTTTAGGCTTGAGAATATTTTCATCAACAATGTCACGGGACTCTCTAAAACCTTTCAAGGCGTCCTTATTGAGTTTGTTCAGGGTTTCGCGTCGCTCCTTTTGTTTTTGACGGTACTCATCAGCCTTCTGGGGGTTGAGGTCGGAGTCTCCGTTATCGCTGTATGGACTGAAGAATGAAAAGTATACAAAGAAGGAAAGCATCGAGAATCCAAAGCCAAGAATGAGCTTTTGGACAGGCCGACTGAAGACTGATATATCCATGTAGCTGCTGGCAAAGAGACTCTGTCTCCCTGGCCTCTCGCGTCCGTCCTTTCGCCTTTGCCTGGATAGATAGACGAACAGAGCGATGGTGCATAGGAAGCTGATCTCGATTCGCAAGTAACCCAAAGACTCGGCAATCGGCACGAGAATAATCATCAAGATCCCTAAGAAGATCCCTAAGCTACGCTTGAACATATGAGTCCCTCCCTACTGTTCTCACAAACAGCTCCAAGATAGCTCTTCGGGGCATCGCAAGCTGACCCTGCGTCAAGCTATAGGTCCGGGAGTAGTAAAAACTACGGGGGAGGTCTAGACAGATTTGTTCCGCCGTGCTAACCTCTGAGTCAACAATCTTTCCCTGGGGAGGGGATTCAAGTGACCAAACTGAGTTTACGACTCACTGCATTTATTTCTATTTGCCTTTTGTTTGTCGGGTGCGGGGACGCACCAGACTTTGTGGCAACTAGCCAGACGTATGGTCTCGGCCACAGTGATGGGAGTGCAGGGGAGAGCGACGCCGTGGCCAGTTCGATTCGCAAGATCGACGCCCGAGTGGTTCTTCCCTCGGGAATGACATTCAACAGTTTCCCTGATTCGACCGTCCTGTCGCAGCTCGATGAGGCCGATGTCGGGGGCGGAGGGGAAACTCTCGTTTCCCTTCGAGAGGACGGTCGCGTCCTGGCAACTTTCTTTAATTCCGACGGGGAACCGATCCTGGCAGGTATCGTCTCTGATGAGTCAACAGAGATTTCGGTAGAGACGACTGTTCAAACCTCGATCTACGTTGGACTCGGAACCGTTCTGCTTCCCGAAGAGATCAAGCAAAGGTTTTGGGCCGGGGTTCGGGATTTTCCCGGCTACAATCAAGTCGTTGTCGACGCCGAAGAGCTATTCTTGAACGACCCGCTGTTCTTTCAGAGCGCGGTTTACCGCGACCTTATCTCCGCTTATCTGGACGGTCTTCTAGCCAGCGAGACCCTCGAAATAGGTCCTCGCCTGGTGACCGACGGTGCCGTTAAAAGTGGTCTCCAAATTGAGGAGGTCGGTGGAGACGCAGTGGTGGTCGTGAACACCCTTCGCCGCCGCACTCACGCGTTCGTCTACAAGCTTGACTTCACAAACAATAGCGACGCTCGAACCACACTAATCGAAGAGAGTGACCTGAGTAATGGGGGCCAAGTAGGCTTCACCAAGGATGTCATTGTCAGCGCGACAAGCGCGGTAACATCCACCATCGGCACACTCCAGAACGTTGCCGGAGGAAAAGGGATCGAGTTCGCGCGCAAAGAGAGCGACATGATAGACTTGAGCCTCAACCCCGCGGAAAAAGAGGCCAACTACAGCATTCGTGTGGTTGGACCTTCGCTTCGAGAGAGAAACCTTACCGACGCCGAGAAGAGCAAGTTGAACGAGTTGACACTGGAAACGGTGGGAATCGATTTCGTTATGCCTCTTCTTCTTCTGGTAGTCGGTCAGGATGATTATCCCGAAAAATATCTTCCGACTTTTAAAGCAAACTCTGGATTCTTGATTACAATAGAAGGCATGATTAAAGACGTGGCGGCAGCCGAGGTAGCCTTGGAGAAGGGAGACTTTCAAACCGCGGTCGTTGAGATCTTTAGAGAAGCGGTGGACCGGAATATCGGCAGCAAATTTCAAAATCTGTTGGAAGAGTTCTTGGACGGGATCTCCTATGCTGGAGACGCTGTTGGCAGTGGCTTTACTGTTGACCAAGGATCTCGCATCATCGACGACACTGAGAATCTTTTCAAGGCGTTGAAAGTCGTAGACCAACTATTGCAGGCCGCCGATTGGGGCAGACTGACAGCAGCCTACGCCACTTCGAACAGGGTCGAAGACTTCCGGGTCCAGGTAACCAAGAACAAAGTCTCCCTGCTCCCCCAAAGCGCCGCGGTCATTCAGGGTAAAGCGAAATCAATTAAAGCCGTGATTCAAGACGGCTCGACGACCCTCGGTGCAGGTGAAGCCTTTCAGTACCATTGGTCCACCACCGGCACCTACGGTATCATCCGTGACGACCTCGGAAAGAGTGGAACCTCCTTCGTCTCTTCTCGCGACACCATAGAGTATTTGGCATCCGAGGGCTCCATACCTGATGACGCCATGGATGAAGTCAATGTTGAGATCGTGATTACCGGCCCCGGTGGAACCGTACCTGTAGGCACGGCTAAACCGTCGAAATTGGTAGTGCGGCCAAGAGGTTTCGAGATCTACCCACAAGATGCCGAGATGATGGGCGGGACCACCTTACCACTCCGGGTGGTACTGACCGACGGGTCGGATCCATTTGACTCCGACATTTACGACTATCAAGTGATCTGGGATACGCCGGGCGAGTTCGGACTCTTTAACGGGGTGACGCGCAACCTCACGGAGGACAGCACCAATAGGGCTCCTTACGAGGCCCTTGAGGAGGAGGAAGAAGGTGTGGAGTCCGTCTCCGCCGCCATCTACTCCAGGCTTAAAGGCGAGACCGCATCGTTCTCTTTCGAAGATAGAATCACCGGCACTATCAAGATTACGAACGACGAGAACAAGAAGATCTTCTACGTCTCCAACACCATCATCTCAGGTCATAGGACGGAGTCGTCCTATATTCTCTGGTTCGTACGCACCGTTTTCGACATCACCCCGATCGAAGGCGCCACCACGTATGAAGCGACGATTGTGGAACACAACCCGGGGCAATCCCACGTCGGTAACACGATGACTTTTCAGGCCGATGATCCGAATGACCTGACGGATGGAGTCTACCGAATCAGTACAGCTTACAGCTCCGGCTCGATACCCGAAGAACATCCCCAGGCGGGGTCCATTCTTGCCATGAGAATGGGCGACGCCCTGGCGTTCCAGGGAACCATCCGCGGGTTGATCAAAGTGGTGGTGACACTGGCACCCTGAGGAGGTACAGCCCCGAGCCGGAAGGCAAGCTCCCTATATGCCCCCGGGAATTCCCTCGAGTCGGAAGGTGCCGGCATCAATCTCGGCACCTTCCGGCAAACTCAACAAGCCTGAAGGAGTCACGAGGTGAGCCTCAACGGGGAGCCTCACTCCAAACCGAAGCACTCCCGGTTCGACTCCTTCGAAGAGAAACCGACCCTCGGCATCGGTCGTTGTGACTGCGTAGAAGTTAAGCAACTTCTGAAAGTCGAGGTACTGATAGTAGGTTGGTCGCCAGGTTTGTTCTATCAAATCTTGTTCTGACTGGACGTGTCGCCGAGTTCTCTCGAGCAACTCTTCCTTATTCTCACCCAGAAACAGAGCCACTCTTACACCGGCAAGAGGCTCGCCGTCCAGGAGAAGCCGACCACGAACGGTGCCACCCGCCGGAGGAGAGGGTGGGGTCTGAAGGAGCTCGCTCCCTAGAGGCCGTGCCGAATCGCTCCAACCGTCCGCTTCCTCGTCGCGACCGTAGCGCTCTAAAAGGTGAGCCAACTCTACCCTACTGCCGGGCCCCGGCCAGGCAAATCGATCAGCGTCCGTCAACGAGTCCAGGTGATGGACGATCGCGGGGTCGGGTTTCAGGGTCGACAAACTAACCAAAAAAGCCCGATTCAGATTGGAGTAACGAAGTCTTCGTCGGTGGACTTCGAGCCAATCCAAAGCGTCTTCCGGGCGCCAGGACCAGAGCGAGTAGTCGGCTAAGATTTTGGAGGCCGGACGCGTCAGAGCACTGGGTATGGGAGCCGTGATGAACCATTCCTGAAGTTTGGCCAGGTTTTCGGGAGTCGACCAGGTTTCCGCGGAATCTACGGTGTGAGGGGGATCAAGCCCGTCGAGAAAGATCACAGTCCGACCAGTGGTCCGGCCCTTCTCCAGATTCAGGATCTCACGAAAATCCTGTCCGATCTGGTAGCGGGGCACCAGGTATGTGGGATACAGACTCAACAATCCCGTGGCCAGCGCCGCGGCCAGGGCTAGCGAGATGGCAAAGCTTTTTCTCTCCACCGGCTCAAGACTATCAGGCTCTGCGACTCCCGCGGGGTAATTCCCAGTAGGGCCACCCCGCACGCTAAGCCCAAGCAGAGAGCCAGCCCAACCACCCAGAGCAAGATTGCCCAAGGGCCATAGTGCGTCGATAGCATGGGGACGACCAAAAACTCCCTGTGGGACAGTTGTTCGATGGTCGACCCGAACTGAATCGCTAATACCAGACCTGAGAGGACGAGTAGCCCGATCGGCTTAAGGAGGAGATTGTGCTCTGGGACCTCTCGGCGGAGTCGGAGTCCGGCTAGCACCGGCACCAGACTCAAGCAGGCGAGAGACAGCCTGTGATACCAACTCAACGGTTGGTTCACCAGGTCGCATCCTATGAGCAAGAGCGAGCCGGCCTGAAAGAGCCCGCCCAAAACAAGCGTAGAGCAAAACGCCAGGGCCTGCCACGGCCAGGAAAATCGCTCCCCGTTCTCCGAGTACCGCACGAACTTGGCAAGACCCAGACTCCGAGCCGTCACGACTAAGAAATGAATTCCAACTAGCGTAGCAGCCAGCACCCCCAGACGCGCAAAATCGTCCAATCTGTCTCCCAGCATATAGAAGCTGTAGTAGGCGCGGTAGTGCTCCAGGGTCAGTATGGCATAGGTCGGGTTTATGATCTGGGCCCGAATGGCGGCGGTCCCCAAACAAACACCAAGCAAGAGCGAGTAGGCGACACAGCGAGCGAGAACGGTCACTGAACATCTCCTCCTTTCACCAAGCGGGTTTGGTGCCGACTGGGCGCCGGACCCGGTATGGGAGGCTCTGGAACGGCGTCCGGAAGGCTAGTCCAAAGTTTAGCGTTGTCAGGCTCAAGCGCCCTGAGCTCAGGGGCGGGCCGCTGGAGCGCCAGCCCTCCCATCCAGAGAAGAAGAAACGCACAAGCTGCCAGCGCCAGCGGCAACAGTAGCCGGACAAAGCGCTCCCACAACCGTTCGGCGAATGTCGGAGCGGGGGGGCGAAAAAATCCCCGCTCTTCCAAACCGGTCAGAATGCGCGACTCAAAGGTTTCCGGCAAGAGCGGTGCTTTGAATCCACGCAGAAGGAGATGTAGCTCCCACTCCTCGGCGCAAGCCGAGCAGTGTCGGGTATGCTCAGGCGGAGCATCCATTTCGGAGAACCTCTCTCTTATTTCTTCACAATGCATGAGTTCATCCACTTTCTTAGTTTCCGTCGTGCTTCAAAAATTCTGGATTTGACCGTCCCCAGGGCGGCCTTTTGAATATCAGCGATCTCTTCGTAGCTAAAGCTCTCGACGTCTCTCAGCAACAGGGCCTGTCGCAACGGCTCGCTAAGGTTCTGCAGCCCCTGCTTGACGATCTCCGAGGCTCCATCGGCACATTCCGCTACCGGCTCCGGGGCAAGTTCGAGAGAGACGGTCCGGGGCTTCTTGGCTCGAAGTTGGTCCCTGCAATAGTTGGCGGTGATGGTGAGACACCAACTACGAAATCGTCTCGGTTTGCGCAAGGTTCGAAGGCGCTGAAAAATACGGATCAAAGACTCCTGAGCAGCCTCTTCGGCGGCTTGTCGATCGGCCAGAAAAGTCAAGGCCAGTCCAAATACAGCCTGTTTGTGGCTCCGAATCAACAGCTCCACGGCCTGCCGGTCTCCCTGCTGGGCATCACGCACGAGTCTTTCGAGTTCTTCACCGGTCATTTCTAATTAGACGAGTCCTGATGGCTGAAAGTTCGAACCGTCCCATATTTCTTATTCTTAGTCTCTCTGTCAAAAAAGCTTTCTCCTGAATCGAACTTTCGGACCCGCCAGATCGTCCCACTGACGCAATCCAAAATTAGGAGGACTACTCGGATGCCGGTATTTGTGTATGAGTCGAGAGACGCCACTGGTGAAAAGGTCAGCGGCAAAGTGGAAGCTTCCAACCGCAAGGCTGCCACCCAGCGACTACAAGAGCAGCGGATGGCGATCATCTCCTTGAAGGAAGTCTCAAGCGGCGTGAGGGCTGGTGACGTGGACGCCCTTCTCGATAAGTTCAAGAGGGTCAATGAACAAGCCCTCACCGTCTTTAGCCGCCAATTCGCGACGATGATCAACGCCGGACTGGCCATGGTTCGATGTCTCGACATCTTGTCGGAGCAGACGGAAGACAAGAAACTACAATCGACCCTCGACCAGGTTCGTCGAGATGTGGAAGCCGGTCAAACTTTGTCCGCCGCCCTGTCCCGCCACCCTCAGGTCTTTTCCACGCTCTATATCAGTATGGTCAAGGCCGGTGAGATGGGCGGAGTGCTCGACGAGGTTCTCGACCGTCTCGCGGGCTTCATGGAGAAAGACTTCGCCCTGAAAAAGAAGGTCAAATCGGCCCTCACCTACCCCGTCGTCATTCTGGTCATGGCGCTAGGGATCGTCTTCTTCCTCGTCACCTACATCTTGCCGACCTTTGTAGAACTATTCCAAGGTATGAACCTGGCGCTGCCGCTTCCGACGAAGATCCTTATCGGAGTCACAGAAGCAGCTCGGCAACCGATGATAGTTGTTCCATCTATCGTCCTAACGATCGGCCTGGGTATCGCGCTCGGCAAGTATATCCGGACGCCGGTCGGCCGAAAGCAGTACGACCTTCTGAAGCTCAACATTCCGGTCTTCGGTATCTTGACCAAGAAAGTCGCCATCTCTCGCTTCTGTCGAACACTTGGAACGTTGCTTTCCTCAGGAGTGCCCATCATGCAGGCACTCGAAATCGTCGGCAAGGCTTCGGGGAATGAAATCATCGCGATGACGGTGACAAAAGTCAGAGAGAGCATTCGCGAAGGAGAGTCTATCGCCTCACCTCTCGGTGCCAGCGGCCTCTTTCCACCCATGGTGACCCAGATGGTCGCGGTCGGAGAAGAGACCGGAAACCTGGACGCGATGCTCGGTAAGATCGCCGATTTTTACGATACCGAAGTGGAGTATCTCCTGGCTTCACTGACCTCGATGCTGGAGCCGATCATGATTGTCGGAATGGGTGGAATTGTGGGGTTCATTGTCATATCGGTGTTCTTGCCACTCTATCAACTCATCGGAAGTATCGGATAGGGGGCTTCCAAGATGTCTACAGACCGTGATACGACGAGAAACCTGCTCTTGCAGATGGATAGCGGACTACTTGAGTTTAACCCGATGTTTCGGCAGTATCTGACCGCAACGCTCGAGTGTCAGAAATTCAGGTCGCGCCGCAAAGACCGGAGCCTGCGACGCTGGCTATGGAGCGCCAAGATTTTGTTGCTGCTCAGTCTATTCGGGATACTCGCACAACGCATCTGGGGAGGGCCCACTGTCCCCGAAACGTTCTGGCCGATTTCGATTCTGAGCTTGGCCAGTACGTTTGCCCTCTTAAACAACACCCCAAGAGAGAGAACTTGCCGTCAATACTATGAATGCCTCTTACACCTCTCGGTCGGACAGGCACCGCCACAACTCCCCTACCTCTGGCAAACCGGCATGACCTCCGAGTGCCTCAGAAAATATGCCGAAAGCTTGGAATGGGAACTAGAGTGGAATCTGAGACGGCGCGAGTCGAGGACAGTCTTCGTTCTCATGGCCGGTTTGTTTCTATACGTCCTTATGACGTTTGAGCTCTTCGGTGGTCCACTTATCCCTTTCTGGAGCTGCTGTGGAGGTCACCTGGGATAGACGCTGTTCATACAATAGCAATCTAAACGAAACACTATCGCTACAAAGTGGCAACATAATGTCTACTTACCTTACCTAAAGTAGAGGCGTGACTTACCCGCTCAGAACCTGTTCCGATCTTCAAGTGACGAAGCCATGAACCGAACCGTCATCGTCATCGACGACGAAGGTCTGATGCTCGACTTCGTTGCCAGGGTCCTAAAGCCTCATTTCTCCGTGCTTACGTTCTCCTCGGTAGAGGAAGCGTTGCCAAGTCTGGAGCGGGCCGCAATCATCGTCAGCGATTTTCAGATGCCCGGCCTCGGAGGAGCGGGTCTGATCAAGCATCTTCAGGATACCCGATCGCTCCCTCTTCTGATCATCTCGGGTCTCGGCCCCGACGCGCCCGAACTGGCCTGCGCAAGAGATCGAGAGATCCCGATCCTGGGCAAGCCGTTCACCCCGAACGAACTTCTTCACGCCGTAAGAGCACTCTTGAGCTAACGCTCAACAAATCTTTAGCCTTTCTTTAGATCTAAACGGAATTTTCTCTTCGCTCTCCGGTTTTGACTGATGAATCAATCAACAAAGGAGTTCAAAGTGAAACAACTATTTCGACGATCGACCCTGATACTTACCCTGTGTCTTCTCATGGCACTACCGGGACTGTCCCAGACCGTGACTTTTGGAGGAAGCTCCTCCGGCAACAACTTCGGAGTGGGCGACGTCATCAATATTCTGGGGGCGGGCAGAAGCAATGGTCCGATCATAGGCGGCGGTGGCTACGGGGGTGGAAACTCTCGAAACGACAAACTTCAAACGGCGATCCAAATTGCGGGAGTCCTCTATCAGATCAGTCGAAGTCGAAATCAGAACCCCACCTACCCCTCAACCCCTTATCCAAGCAACCCCTATCCCAACAATCCGTACCCGAACAACCCCTATCCGGAAAGCTATCCGGAATATCCGACGACGCCCTCGAACAGCGGCGGACTCCTTCGCCCCGACGGCTACGACGCCATCAGCTTCTCCGGCAGAACAATCAAACTCGACCCGTCCATCCTGCCACTCAGCGTCAATCCCGGCGACGGTCGCTATCAGTATGAAGTGGAAAGCGCTGTCCAAACTTGGAACAACGCCGGCCTGGGGCAACTGTTCGAACTGACAAACGGACAGGCGGACCTCACTATCGACTGGAGTGGCTCCCGAGTCTCTTCCGGCGCCCGCGCGGAGACGCGTATGGCCTACTCTCGCACAGCCGTCGTGCCCACCGACCTCTCGGTAAAGGTCGGAGGACGTTCGAAAGACCAACTCGCTCGAATCATGACCCACGAACTTGGACACGTCCTCGGGCTCGACCACTCCGACAATCCAAACGACGTGATGTACCGAAGCGAACAATACAGAACAACAGGCCTCAGCCAGCGCGATCGACAGATGCTGCACTGGATCTACTCACAAAACAACTACACCCCCGTGGTTGGTCGCACCGACATAAATCAGGGTGGAGTGGTCGCCGGCCGACTCGGGACGAACTTCAACGGACGCGGCCAAGCGCCGGCGATGGATTTCACCCCCCAGTCGGTGTGTAGCTTCCACGAGCATTAATGTGGCCCCAGAAACATTTAGGACACATTCCCAAATCCAAAAGGCCGTCACCACAAACGTCGAAGCTTGTAGTAGAAAAATCTTATCGCACTGGAGAATCAAATGTATCAGGTTGCCACAAGCTTAGAAGCCCTTCTAGAAAGACTCCCTCCCGGATTGGCCCGGCTCGTGTCGGAGGCTGCGGAGCGATCCCTCTCACGCTGAACTGTCCTACGCCCGGCAAAATGGGAATGTGAGCGACCCCGACCGAATACAGGGGCGTTAGCCCCATAGCCAATTCCCGAGATTCCCTCCGAGTAGGCTGCCCGCGATCCCGCCGACAACTCCCCCGACCAACCCGCCGACAACGTTTCCAACGATCGGAACCACGGTCCCCACGGCGGCCCCCAGGGCAGCGCCGGCTTGAGCCCCGGCTACTCCACCGGCCCAACCTCCGGCCACGTTGGTGGCCTCGCGAACGGTGTTGCTACCCACTGTTCCGCCGTCCTGTTGGATCGCATCGGCGATCTGGAGAGTGTCGGTGATCACACCGAGCGGGCGGAAGGCTCGACCGACGTCATCCAACGCACCCGCCACCCGAGAGGCGCGAACGTTCCCATCGTGGAGTCTCGTTTCCGAGCCCGGCACGACGCTCGCTCGAGATCGATCGACATGTTCGAACTGAGAACCTTGCCCGCCGGCTTGATTGTGTCCGGGCTGGGCACCTACCACGGATTGACGCAATTGAGCTCCAGGCTCATGTTGAACGCTTGAGATATGGGTCGGCCTCTGATCGAGCGCCAGCTTCTCTTGAATCTCCGCCCGGGTCAAACCATCCAGCGAGCCTTGAGGGGCGGAAAATCCGCCTACCCCGCCGTTGCTCCCGTTGGTCACTCGCGATGTTTGCAGACCTTGCTCACCCACTGTAACGTTGGCGGCGGGCGCTCTAGGGTCGGCGGGCGGCACCCAGCCTCCTTGCCGGACTCGGCTTCTGCCGTCTGGGCCGGTTTCGGAGTCGACTTGATATCGAGATTGGCTATGGATCTCCCTATCGGCTATATGCTCACCGTTGGCCCGTCTCCCTGTGGAGCGCTCCACCTGGTGCCCATCACGACGGAGTTGGTCTCTGGTGTCTCTAAACTCATCCACTCCGGTCCGACCCCGGCCGGGACGGTTTACCTCCGTGCGATGAGCCTCTGCCGCGGCATCCCGAAACTCTCTGGTGCCTTGTGCCCCATCGGTACCCTTTGCGGTGGCGGAGGCAACGTCGAGCGGAGTAATTCCCTCTTCCGCTCGGGTTTCGGAGCTAGAAGAGGTAGGCTCCGGGGTCGACCACGCTTCTGTTAGCGATCTGACACTCTCGCTTCGCTCTCCGCCGGTAGATGGGGACTGGCGAGACTCCCTAAGCTCACGACTTGGCGTAAAGCCTCCGTTGCCATTCGCATTTCCACTTGGTGTGACCCGGGACGTCCCGCTTTGCCCGTTTGAACTCGAGGTGGGAGTAGATCGAGGGGCGCTGTTCGCGGTCCGTCTCGGTGTCGATGTCAAAGTCGGCGTGGAACTTCGGGAGGGCGCTGACGCACTCTTCGTTGGTGGAGCCTTAGGGGTTGATGAACTACTTCTGGATACTGCACTTGCCATTGTGAACCTCCGTGCGAATCTTTATCCAGAGTAGAAATTTTGAGTATTTTTTCAGCCCTCTCATTTGTTTCTTGAAGGTAAACTTGTTGAAGACTTGTTGCTTTTCCGTCGAGTTTACGAACGGCGGTATTCAAGCTCCCCGGCAAGGGGGTCAGGTCCGATTATACTCACGAACACGGCGCTGGACCTGACGCATATCCATCAGCTCTGCTTGCAGTCTACGCTTCTTTCCGGCGTCTTCAGTTTTACTGATTTCATCCAGCAAGCCGGTGATGGCGTGAGCAAAGTCTTTCTTGTTATTGGCGGCAGCATGGAGATTTGTGCCCTCTCCGATCTGTCGGAAAGAGTTCAGCGCGGCACGATCGTGGCTCGCATTTCCAGACGCCTCTTGATTCACGCCGGAGTTCATCATCGAGTCCAATCTGCCGGTCACAATATCATCGCCCGAAACGCCGTTGAACTTGTGAGACATAGCCAACCGAGTGAGGGAATGCGCCACCGCTCCGGCGGTACCGACGCCGGAGAAGCCGGCCACGTCCCAAGCGGTGTCCATGGCGTGCTCGGTACCTTTGACTTCGTCACCCGATTTGAAAGCATCGTAGGCCTGCTTGCCGTCGTAGAGCGCCATCAGTCCGCCGGCTGCCTTGCCCGCGATCTTGGCTCCCTTGAAGCCCTGCTCGACCGTCTCCTCAGCCAGCCTCACTCCCGCCTGTTGAGACGCCTTGTACGTCTTGGCGGCTTGATGGGCCGTATGGAGGTCGGAGGCGTTGTTGTAGGTCTCAAGAGTCCCCCCTGCGACTTTCAGGCCGCCTTCCACGTAGTTACCGTTGGCGAGATCATTGACGCCGTCTCTGGCGATGTTCACCGAATTGGCCAGTCCGACCCCGGCCAGCAGTCTGCTGTTCTGAAATCGTTCCAAAAAGCTGGGTCCGCTTCTCTTCGGCAGATCGAAGTCCGCGGGATTTCCCGACTTCTTGGGCACCGACTCAGCGGGAACCCCCTTCTTCGGTTTACTCGTCCTGTCGATGTTGTTGCCGGCGGGATTCTCCACCGACATCGGCTTCGGGTCGGCGGTGCGTCCCTTGGGAAACTTCTTGGGCTGCTTCACCGCCTCAGCCACGTCGCCACCGGCCTCCCCACCTTTGTCCATATGCTTCTGAACTTCCATCATATAGAGCGCCCACTCATCGGCCACCCTGGGCGCTTTGCCGGTCGGCACGTCGCTCACCCTTGCAGTAGGTGTTCCCTTACCGGCGGCGGGCAGGTCGGTGCCGTTCACGCGAGAGGTCGTCGGTGGTCCCTGGAGTTCACCGCCGGATTTCTGCACGATATCAGGGGCCTTCTTCTGGGGAGAGCGGCCCAAGGCCCATTTTTTGAGTTCATCACCGAGATCGAATTCCGCCTGATGAGGATTGTGGCGTCCGATCAAGACGCTATCTTTCACCCCGGAACCAGTCTTGTGAGGTACCGGCGTTTTCGTCTTTCGAGGAGCTGACTTGACCGCGGTTTTGCCGGTCGTCCGAGTCGTGGTCTGCGGTTTTACCTTTTGGGTTGCTTGAGCTTTCATATCGATCTCTCCAGTGGTCTTCTGAAAACTAGAATACGTTTTGAACGACCTCCCGTTCAGTGACGGTTGTCATCAAAATCAATAGGTGCAGAAGTTCTGAGTGAGATAGTAGGTCCGCCCGTTCCTGGCCACCCCGATCCCGATATGAGTGAAGTTCGGATCCAGTAAGTTTCTTCGGTGAGGCGGACTGTTCATCCATCCCACAACGGCGTTCTCGGCCAGTGTCGCGAGCGGATAGGAGCCAAACTTGGCGATGTTCTCTCCCGTCATGCGAGGAAGAATCCCGGTGAGCTGAATACGATCCCCGGGCGAACTTCGACCGGCGACCGGAGAGTCGTGACTGAAATAACTCATTCGAGCCATCTCTTCCGAATGGCCGGTAGCAGCCGTCTCCAGATTGCGGTCGGCACTCAACGGCGGGGCACCGTATTTTCCCCGTTCGATATTGGAGAGTCGCACGATTTCATCCATCACAGCGCGATAGACTTCGCCGCTCTCCACCCCCTCCGCGCTCTCTGCGGCGGCGACGTCAATCTGTTGCTCCCCGGGATTCGACCTCGGCTTCGCCCTCGGTTCGGAGGCGTACATAGCGGCCAGTCGCGGGTCATGAAAACGAAGAGAAACGATGAGACCGTTGCGACGCATAACCCGAGCCTGAGGATTGCTCACGAACTCTTCCAGGTCCAGCATCCCCTCCCCGTCTTCGACCTCCGGAAAGACTTGAGCCAGATCGCTTCGCGCCACCATCTGCTTTCCGTCCACCATCTTGTAGGAGAACTCTTTCCCTTGTACTCTCACCGTCTGAGCCGCGCAGGCCACGCTCAAAGACAACAGCAGTAACAGAAAAATCAGAGTACGCATATCTGAGAATTACTTAGCCTACGGGCGATATGCCTCTTTGAAGATGGTCCAAGCGACACTCCAGGGGATCTCCACCGAAGGAGTCCCGGCGGCATACGGAGCCACCTGGTAGCTAGAGAAGATAACCTCCAGGCCGTCCTCTCCAGGCACCACCAGTTGAAAGTTCTCAGCCTTGGGAGCCGTGCCTTCCAACATCCACTCGTCCGTCTTGTCGTACCCTTGCTTCACCAGGCCTTCCCTGGACCAACGGGAGAGCATTTCGTAGGCTTTCTTTTCAAACAGCGCGTCCTGGGAGATCTCCTCAAAATTCTGGGGATCAAAGTAGACCGCATCGAGGATCGGAATGCCGTGAGCACCGCCTCTGTAGTCGTAACCGTTAACCATCACGGTCCAGAACTTACCCTTGTAAGTGACCCTAGCACCGGCACTCAGACTCCAAGGGTTGTAGATGTCCCCTTCTGCTTTGGCCTTGTCGAATTCCTGATTCATCTCATCGCGGAGATCTTTCTCGTAACTCTGAAAGAACGACTGCAACTCCGGCACCTTGGGAAACTCAAACTCAAACTCGAACTCTGGCGCGGTGGGGGTCTTGCCTTCCTCGGCCAGACCGATGCCACCCAACGTTAGCAGCAACAAAACCACCATCAACTTGCGGATACTCAAAACTATTTCTCACTTTCTTTGTCGGACTCTGTGCCGACGATATCTTTTAACTGTTCTCGGAAATGACCGCCGGCCAGATTGGAGCCGTCCAGCCCGTTGATGTCGGCTTGGGTAAGATTGACCCGAGGGGCGAAAACGGTTTGATGCAAAACTTCGCACAACTCTTGTCGAGCCGTGCTTTCGTCCTCGTTGGCCGGGCTCTCGAACCGGCTCAACACCGAACCGTCCGGGCCCTGCAGTTGCCCGCTGAAACCGGACGCTGCAGACCCCGAAATCGCCAACGAAAAACCTTCGCCGCTGTGAAACCGGGGCGACGACTCAATCATGCTCTGGAGTGCCTTGTCGCTGCAACTCAGACTCACAGGGAGCGACATGGAAAGCCTTCTGATGACCGGAGGGTCGGCTTCCAAGGCTTGCTGCAAACTCTCCGCGGAGCCGCTGGACTGTGCCAGCAGAGCGTGCAGGCGACCACGCAACAGCACCTGACTGGGAGGTAGCTCCTCGAGGCAGGTCTTCAGGAGGTCGACATCGCCCGTGCATTCAGCCAGAATAGCCTGAACGTAGGGTTGCGTCTGGTCATCGCTCTCTTCTTTGAGGACATTGCGCGCTTCCACCGCCACCACCCCGTCACCGAAGATCTCTCCTAGAGCCGGTGTCAGCCAGGGGCAGTTGAAGCCGTTCGGCCCGTAAGGTCTCAACATGGCATGAGGGCCGTCGTTGTCGATGGCCAGCGCCGCGCACTCGCGACGGGCCGACTCGATCGCCCTGTCCAGCGTCAATTCCTCGAAATAGAGTTGAAACCAATCCTTCAGGTCGGCGTAGCTGCGACGTTCTCGGAGTCGCTCTCGCTTTTGCTTGAGCGCCTCGCGATAGAAAAAGTTGTTGCGGGAGCGCACCAGACTGCGTTTGGTGGAGGTGCCGGAGTTGCGGTCTCCGTGCACGGCAACTTCCTTCAGAAGGTCGCAGGCCTCCACATCGTATCCGCAAGCCATCAAGGTCATACCGAGCACGGCCTGGCTGGTAGCCCGCTTCTGATTCTGCACGCCGGGCTTGCAGCGGGCCAGATGGCGACTGTGCCGCTCCAGGGCCTGAATCGCCTCCGGCTGTCGACCCTGTCCTATATAGAGATCGGCAAGGTCAAGCCAGGGAGTGGAGTAGGAGTAGCTGTGGAGGTAGCGGGTGGCCTTCAGGAGGTGCTTCTCACAGGTGGGATAGTCCAGTAGATCGCGAGCGGCTTCGGCGGCGTTGGAGTAGAAGACCGGGTCCCTTTCGCCCTGGCCGCTCTCCACTCTCCGCACGATCTCTTCGTAGGCGTCCAGCGACTCCTGAAAGTTTCCAACTTCGTACTCCACGGCACCGATCGTGTTGAGGATGCTGTTGACCGCTTCGGGGTCGTCTTTGACTTCTTGTTGCGCTCGCTCCATTCGGCTTCGCGCCTCGTCCATTCGCCCCATCTTCATGAGAGGCCAGCCGTAGCGCTCGGGAGTGGCGGCGTGGGGGAAGGCTTCGTTATATTCGTCGACCCAGTCGACAGCCTGCTCGTACTCTTCCAAGTCCATGGCGGCCTCCCGAAGAGACCATAGAACATCGCCATAACAATCCCACGGCCCCTGGGCCGTGCTAGGAGCGTCGAAAGTGCTCACGATGGCTTTGTGAGACTTGCGGAGGTAGTAGTCGGCTTTGCCGGGGTTTCCCTCCCCGTAGAGATGCACACGACCCAAGATCGACTGCGCTTCGAAAGAGTTCGGGTCCGCTTTCAACATGGCCTCACCGATCTCCCGAGCTTTGACAAAGCGCGAATCTCGCAACAGTTGGTCAGCCTCTTTGTAGCGCGGATCGGGTGTGAAGTCCGCCCAGGCGCTCCAACAACAGAGCAACACGAATGCCATTACCCGGATCAAGTATGGGACCCGAAAGCTCATCTCTTGAGCGTGCTCCTACTCAGCTGCTCCAGTGGCTTCTTCAGGCAGTCGGCGATGATCGGCTCCGGTTCTCGTTGACCCATTTCAAGAGAGAGTCGATGGCTGAAAACGTGGGGAGCGAGCCACGAGATGTCCTCTTCCGTCACGTAGTCCCGGCCCTTCAAGAGAGCCGCTGCCCGGAGAGCCGGCTTCATCAAGACCAGACATCTTGTGGAGACGCCTAAAGCCACATCGGGATGGTCGCGCAAAGCCCGAGCGATATCCACCAAGCACTCGTTGATCTTCGGATTGACGTAGATCTCTTTGGCCAGCATGCGCCGGATCTCCACGATGGCTCCGCGGTTTATCCGGGGCACCTTATCCCCCAGCGGCTCGGCTCGTTCGGCTTCCGAATTGAGGACCTCGATCTCGGAATCGCGATCGATGAACTCCATCTTGATCTTGAATAGAAAGCGGTCTAGTTGGGCCGTGGGGAGAGGGTAGGTCCCGGCCAGATCGAGCGGGTTCTGAGTGGCGATCACAAAGAAGAGTTCATCGAGAGGATAAGAGACGTTGTCGACCGTCACTTGCTTCTCGGCCATCGCCTCAAGCATCGAAGACTGCACCTTGGGGGAGGTCCGGTTGATCTCGTCGCCCAGCACGACGTAGGCGAAGATGGGGCCGCGACGGAACTGAAACGTCTTGGTGTCGGAATCGAATATGGTCATTCCGGTGACGTCGGATGGCAGAAGGTCGGGCGTGAACTGGATGCGACGAAAATCGGGGATGTCGTCATCCGGCAAGTCGTCCACGATCGACTCACCGAGCGTTTTAGCAAGCGTCGTCTTTCCCGAGCCGGGATAGTCTTCCAGCAGCACGTGGCCGTCCGACAAGAGGGCCACCAGGATCAGTTCGATCACATCGTCTCTCCCCTTTACAGCGTGCTGCAAACGCGCCCGGAGGTGGTCGATGTGGGTTGTGGCGGTGCCGATATCCATTTTTGTTGCGGTTGTCATACTCTTCAGCGAACCCAATACCAGGAGATCGGGTTCAGCGTTCCTTTCGTCATTTCCACGGGCGAGGCGCCCTTCTTTATCTCGGCGCGTGCGTCCAAAAACGTTTTTTTCCAGTCGAATCCGGGCCGGTCGGTCGGGTCTCCCAGACGGTTTCTAAGATGAGCCTTGGTGAGCCGATGGAAGGAGGGCGAAAGCGACTCCAATCGTCGCGAGAACGCCTCTCTCGGCTCTCCCTCCGACCGCCGGAATCCGGCATCGGCAAGAAGGTCTAACGCGGATCTCAAGGTTGCCTCAGGCAAGTCTTGCTCGGGACAGATCCAGGGTTCGAACCGTCGATAGATCTTGTTTCCATAGGCCAGGCCGAGAAGACCGAGCAACAGATAGGGCAGCATCTGGAAAGCAGCCTGCATCAGGTTCTTCAAGACCTGCTGTATATCGGTCTTCTTTTCCGCCTCGTCGGGCGGCTTCTCTTCCGGGTCCTGGCGGGCCATCTCGCCCAGCATCTGCTGCAGGCTGGGGTCGCTGGACTGGGGCGGTGGGTCCAAGCTGCGGGCAGGTGCGATGTCCAGCACCACCCAACCGAGCCCGTCGATATAGACCTCGGGCCACGAGTGCGCGGACTTGGCTGGAATCAAAAGGGACGAGCCGTCTCCTCTTTGGCTTGCTTCCACCGCATAACCGGACCCGGTGCGAGCGGGCATACCGGCGGTGCGATAAAGATAAACAGCGGCGTGAGCAAAGAAAACGCAGTACCCCGTGCGGTCCCCAAAGAGAAAACTCGCGGTCGGGTCCTTGGCTCCTTCGTGTCTTGAACGGAGACTGTAAATCCCGTTTTCCTCCAGCCAAAGTTTGACCAGCAGAGCGCGGATCAGGGGATCGTCTTTCGGAGCATCGGGATACTGAGCGACGATCTCGTCGAGCAACTTTTGATAGCGCGGATCTTCAGGGCCCTTGGTGTAATGCTCCCAGGTCGCCGTATCCCAACTCGGGCTACCCGCGCGGCGTCCCAAGATCTCTTTGATCGGCTTATCCAGCACCAGCGAGTGCACTTCGTAAGCTTTTTGAAAACGCTTGGGATCGGGGTTGGGCGCGGCCGTCCATTTGGTCGGGTTGACCAGAGCGAACGGTTTGGCGTGGTCGGTCATCAGTGCGACTTTGGTCTCCAACTCCCGGAAAAGCTCAGGATCGAGAGACGGTACCTCCGGCTCCACCGGGGTTGAGCCGGGGAATTCGGTGGCCACGTCGCGGTCATACAAGCCAGACGTGTCGGCCACCATTTTGGTTCCGTTGTACTGGCTGAAGGCGTTCTGGCGGAAGTAGTACATCCCCGTGTCGGGAGTGTAGTCGTCTCGAAAGATGACGACCGCGATGGGCGGGTTTTCGGACGAACTGGAATTGGCGTCGCTGAAGGTGAGTGAGTCGGAGTTGCCGCCCTGTCCCGAGGACTGGCCTTCCCCGTCGTTCTGCCCACCCGAATCTTGCTGTTGTTGGGAGCCACCGGTCGATCCGTCTTGTGGCTGCGGCTGACCGCCGCCGGATTGGCCCCCATCGGCCGGTTGGCTGCCTCCGGTTGAACTCCCCTGCTGCCCTCCGCCTGTTGAACTGCCTTGCTCGCCCTCGCCGGAAGTCTGCTGCTGCGCATCCGCACCGCTCTGTCCCCCGGTGGTCGTTAGCTGCGCACCGCCACTGCTCTGTTGCTGAGCACCGTCGGCGGCCTGCCCGCCCCCGGTTTGCTGCTGCGCATCATCCGAGCCGCCTGTCGTGTCGCCGCTCTGCCCGTCGCCCCCTTGCTGCGCATTCGCTTCGGAAGTCCCGGCGCTGCCCGGTTCGCCCAGGCTGCCCTGAGCGTTCTCGCCCTCTTCGGATTCGCTCTGCTCCGCATCAGGCGGTTGAGACAGGTCGCTCAGCCTCTCCATGGGAGCAAAGAGAAACAGAAGTCCCACCAACATGACGAGAAAGCTCAGATCGATCCACCGGCCCCGCTTAGGAGAGTGACTGGCCCCCAGCGTAAGCAGCAGAATACCGACCACGGCTCCGATACCGAGAAAGACCGGAAGAGGGTCGATGCCTCGAGCCCACAACGGGTCCACAATGGCGTAGGGTCTGTTGATAAATCCGTGACGATGAGCCTCGAAGAGCTCCACCATCACGGCGCCCGCCGTCACCAACTCCAAAGCGATGAGGCCCGGCCGGGCTGACGACGTCCTGCGCAGCAGAAAAACCACCAGCGCGCATTCGATCCCCCAAAAGAGCGCGTCGCTGAGAATGTAGACCGCCGGGCCGCCCAGCAGCACGCTCGGCAAACTCAGCCAACGAATCAGGTCGGTAAGCCAGTTGCAAGCGATCATCGCCAGAAGACCGACGGCCCAGATTTTACCCAGATGGAATCGCCGACGCCTCACCAAGTAGGACGCCGAACTCCCCAGAACAGCTCCCGTTCCGGCCGCGAAAATCGATAACCCGAGCGGCGATTGGCTCCAACAAAACAGCGCGGCCAACAAAAACCAAAGAACGGTCCCGGCAAAGGGAAAGCCGAACAAGAACCTCTTCATCGACGACGCCCCTGAGTCCGAGCCATGACCCGACCCGTCGTCCGCTCTATCAAGGTAGCCCGTCCGCCCCAGGCGTCGTGTATGCGGCGAGGCTCCAGCGGACGAGACTCCAGGATATCGAGCGCGCTCAGCCACCTACTCTCGCTCTTATCCTCCAGGTCCAGCCCTATCCACACTTCGCTGTTCATTCCGGAACGATTGAGAAGGTCGTACACCTTGTCCGCCAGCGACTTCGGACCCGGTGGCGCCAGCACCAAACAAAACCCATAGCCGTCTTTCTCTGCTTGAATCAGAAACCGTCGGAGGTCGTGGCAATCGGTCTCGGTCTGGTTGCCGCTGAGAGCCAGAAGGTCGAACGCGTCGTCTTTCCGCACCGCGTCTCGATCGCGTCCATTGGCCCCGAAACGCCACTCTTCTCCCAGCATGTCCATCTGTATGAGAACTCTGGCAAGCGCTGCCGAAGCCTCATCGTCGTTTCCGGAGAGAAGGTAGCAACAAGCACGCGGGCGCGCCGCCAAAGCTCTCTCCGGCACTCTCACCATGACTTTCCCCGAACGCGAGTAGACCTTCCAAAGAATGAATTTCATGGGGTCGCCTTTTTGATACTGGCGCATGTCCACTCGATCGCCCTGAGGGTCGCCTCGAGGGTCGGAGATATCTTCGCCGGAAACCAGAGAAAGCAAAATGTCCGGCTGTTCCAGTCTTCCCGGGTAGGGCAAGGCACGAGCCCGGCCGGGGCTATATTGCTGCCAACTCAGCGAGGACAGCCCTAACGTATCCGTCACGGTAAAGCGGCGTGTCACCCCAGTCGTCAGCCCTCGCCGCTTGCACTTCAGTAACTCCCTCAGTCTTCCACGATGGGGCTCGGCGGTCGTTTCCGCGGAGAACTCCCGGACCGTCCAGCTGAGACGCACCAGAGGAACGTAGTACCAAAATCCGACACTGAACCCGGAGTGTGTCCGGCGGCCGGAAACGAGCTCCAGGAAGGTCGGCTGCTCTCGGCTGGAAATCCGGCTCCGCATGACCAGGGTGGCCACGATCACAGCCACCATGGCGAGCAGCTGCACAATCAGGAGCGCACCGCCGGCCGCCAGAGTCACCATATCCAACTCGCCCACACCCCGATAGTAAACAGCAGCCGCTATTACCAGCGTCAGAATTAGGCCGGCGGTGGTGAGAGGAATAAAATCAAAAAGGCGACCCGCCCTCTTAAAGACCCTCCCTACCCCGGCGAGCATGTCTTGTCGCGCGCTCTCCATCTCAGGCTCCGCAACCTTCCATGGCAGCATGAGGAAACCTCCGGCTGTTGCTCTCGCAACAACAGTTTGTCACTCGATCTCCATCTTCCCCACCCTCGCAAGACAGTTTAAGATCCAACTATGAACACAACACCCACAATCGGACACGTGCACTTGAAAGTTTCCCAGTTGGAGCGAGCCGTCGACTTCTACCGCGAGGTTCTCGGAATGGAGCTCACCACTCGCTACGGAAACAAAGCGGCCTTCCTCTCCTACGGCGGATATCACCACCATCTCGGCCTCAACGTGTGGGAATCGGAAAACGGTCCGAGACCACACCGAAACGCCACCGGGCTCTACCACTTCGCCATTCTCTATCCGACCCGAGCGGCACTCGCCAGGGCGCTGCAAAAGCTCCTGGAGCATGGTTATCCGCTAGACGGCGCCAGCGACCACGGAGTCAGTCAAGCTCTCTACTTGAGCGACCCGGACGGTAACGGGGTGGAACTTTATTGGGATCGCCCCGAATCGGAGTGGCCAAGGACGGCCGAGGGTGAAATAGCGATGTGCACCGAGCGCCTCGATCTCGACGATCTGCTCGCCGAAGCAACGACTGCCCGCGCTACCTAGGCTTTTTGAGCAGGGTTGGATCGACCGGACCGTCGATACTGTTGTAGCCGACCTTCGCGTGCTCTGGAGCGCGGCACCGGATGAGGAAGTAGCACTGGTATCCCGGGGTGTTGCCGGGTTGATTCCAGTCTCGGGAGTAGAGATAGGGCCCTCCGACGGGACAGCTTCCGCTAATCCGGTTGGGATAGTTCATCCCTCTTTCGGAATGGGGAAGTCCGCTTCCGATGCGCTTCATGCCCGCCAAGCACGTCTTTTCGGAAGTGCTCCCTTGGGAGTCGTCTTTTTGAACCGACTCCTCCTTAGCGTCTTTCGCTTTCGCCTTGGGATAGTTTGCCGGCTCTCCCAGATTTTGAGCCACCCCTGCGCTCACCAGAGTACAAAACAGAAGCGCAAGACAGAGCGGGTAAAAACGATAACTCTTCATTTCAGAGCTTCCTCCAATAGCTTAGCTAGTCGATACCCGGCCAGCACGATGCGACGTTCGCTCACATCCATGACCGATTCCAGGGCCTCGGTACTGATCTTCTCTCCCAACGGCACATTGCCGTACGCCTCGACGGCCAAAGCCAGACCTTCATCGGACCACGCTTGGAAGCTGTCGACTTCCAGCTCGTCAAAGCTCGCTGCGGGATGGTTCTCCACAAACCAGGTTCGATAGCTTAGCAATCGACCAGTCGAAGGTGGGTAGAGAAATCTCCCCCCCGCACTATCCCAGAGGTAATGGAAAGAGAGAGCCTCCCGGCCCAGAACGACCTCATACAGATTACCACCCCGGTCGCCCTCCGGGAAACGCTCGTCGTACAACTCAGAATTGTGGAGGGGTTGGTGTAGGTCGCCTACCAGATGCACCACCCAGCTCAGGGCCACCGCCTTGGCCCGATCGCTACTCTCTTTGTCCGAGAGCACGCGACGTTGTTCCTCGAGCCTCTCCAGGAGCCGACCTTCCAACATAACGGGTAGATCTGTCTCTTTGACCAACCGATCCTGGTAGTGCCACTCGGGGCGATGATAGAGGTGGAACGTGTGAGAACGGTCTCGAATGAGGTCCGGCCAGAGAGAGGCCTCCGTCAGAGTGCGAACTCGAGCATCGGGATGATGGGAAAGAAGCTGCTTGACCCTGGCCTGAACGGATGGGTCCAAACGTTCCCATGCGATTTCGCTGACAAGAGTATGACCCTCCGCGCCCCAGGCCCACACGGGGGACGCCAGGATGAGAAGGGTCAGTATCGTTCTCAAGATCTTCATGGGCCCGGGTTCTCGGAAGGCGGCCGGAAACCCCGTCGGGATTCTAGACTTGCAGAGCGAGAAAGGAAGCGCCCGCTGCACCTAGAGCGCCCATTCCCACCGTTGCCAGCATCCCGGAATGAAATCCTCCCGCGGCGATCCCGGCAGCCAGACCACCGGCGGCACCAAGGATGCTGCCGTAGACCACGTTACCAAGACCGTAGTCGTCGATAGGGACAAACTTTGCGGAAAGGGCACCACCTACAAAGCCGGCCATGGCTCCACCACCGGCACCAACCGCGGCCCCGCCCACACCGGAGAGCACTCCCGTGGACGAGCCGATCCAGGCTCCTAGACCGGCACCCGCCGCGACCAGACCGGCCTTAGCCAGTCCTCTGGAAAAGGTTCCGATGCCGCTACGACTTCCGGAAAAGGTGAAACTCTCGCTGGGAGAGGAGGGAGAGTCCGCTGCCGGTTGGGTGGCCGGATCGGGTCTCGAGGGTGGAACTGATGAGGTGAGTCTAGTTGAGTTGATGTTCATGATTTCTCCAGAAAGCTTTTGATGAACCCATCATCCCACCTCACCGTGAGCGAAGAGTGAAAGCTCGGTCACGAGACGGTCACCGCGCCGAGGGGAGGCTTTCGACTTTCCCCGAAGGGACACCCAATGAGCAAAGTTAGCAGCGTGGAACTGGGCAAAGAGTTTTTTCGCCACGGGAGCAACGCGGTGATTGTCGTTTTGATGGCCGCCCTGGCCGTGAGCCTCGCCAGGTCGGGTCAGTTCGTCGCCATGGCGCCTTATATCGGTCTTGGTCTTGTCATCTTTTTTCTCACGGAGTACGTTGCCCATAGATTTCAACTCCACGCGCCACCGGCACCCAACGAATTCGCCAAGAAGCTTCAGCACCGTCTGCACTACGATCATCACACCGAGCCCAACCGCCTGGACTTGCTCTTTATCCCCGTCTGGTACCTGGTTCCGCTTTTGGTTCTCTACGGATACGTCTACTTCAAAATCATCGGCAGCTGGCCGATCGTTCAGGGCTTACTGTTGGGCAATCTCGCGGGTCTCTTCTACTACGAATACGTGCACTTCATAGCCCATGTACCCGTCACGCCGATGACCCCTTGGGGACGATACATGAAAAAGTATCACCTCTGGCATCACTACAAAAACGAAAACTTCTGGTATGGAGTGACCAATCCGTTTTTTGACAAAGTCTTTGGGACCTACCGCGATCAAGCGGAAGCGGAGAAAAGTGGTACGACGAAGTCTCTCCATCTCCGATAGAAAACCACAATCGCAGAAATTGATATATACAGTTGCTAGTAGAGTTTTACCATGCCAGGTCAGGGGTACATCTATTAGTGGAGCAAAAGAAAGAAAGCTCCCAGCTTTGCAGAGCTGAGAGCGCGGCAGCTAGGCTACCGATTAACCGTGGAGAGTCTATCACTCAAGTGAGTGAGTTGCAAGAGTAGGCCGATTGCCTTCCGGAAGTTGCTTCTATTCAGACATAAAGGAGCAACTATGCTGAGCACACTAGAGCCTTCTTGTGCCGAGAAGAGAAGGCATACTCGTCACCATTGCAACATCCTCGTCCACTTCGATTCCAGTAGCCAAAGCGGAGTAGGCGTACTGACCGATGTCAGCCTGAAAGGCGCCTCACTCACCTGCCGTCTTCCTCAAAAGCTGCACGGTTTCGTCCGACTCTCAGCTTTCACCAGCCAGTCGTCGGGCAATTCCAACTATGCCGTGGGACGGATCGCATGGCAGTCGAAAGACTCCCATTCGGGCCAGACCCACGCCGGAATCGAGATGGAAGTGAGCCAGGATTGGCTCCGAAAAGCGCTGGCCTCCAATAGCGAACAGTACGATTGGGACGACCCGTACCAGCGCCTCGATCTCGCTCTCGGTTACTGAGTATCCTCCGGCGAGTATCCACAGGGATGGGGTAGTTCGGGTCGGAGTAGTAGACCCGCCCGAGCTACCTTAGCCTATTCTCATCACAATGACACCGGAAATAGCGTTTATACTTCTCGTTGGTTTCGTCGCCGTCTACCTCTTCATTACCGAAAAGCTTCGGGTCGATGTCGTAGCTCTACTGGTCATGGTCACTTTCATCAGCACTGGTGTCCTCAGCCCCACTCAGGGCATCGCGGGATTCAGCAATCCCGCAACCGTGACGGTAGCGGCCATGTTCGTTCTAGCGGCCGCCCTGCAGAAGACCGGCGCCCTGAATTTTGCCGCCGAAGCTATCTTGCGGCTAGCCGGCCGCTCTACCTGGCGTGTGGCCGGGGTCTTGATGGTCTCCATCGCCTTCATCTCCGGCTTCATCAACAACACGGCCGCTGTGGCCGTTTTCTTGCCGGTCACGATCGAGCTAGCGCGAAAGGCGAACGTCAGTGCCTCCAAGTTGCTGATTCCGCTGAGCTTTGCCTCTCTGTTTGGAGGCGTCTGCACCTTGATGGGGACATCCACCAACATCCTTGTCAGTACGCTGAGCGTGCAGCACGGCGACAAACCGATAGGAATGTTCGAGATGGCACCGTTGGGTCTGATTATGGCTCTGGTCGGTTTTGTCTACATGCTGCTGATCGGAATCCATCTGCTTCCCGAACATCGACAGGTACAGAGCCTCGAAGACAACTTCGACGTCGGTCCTTATCTGACGGAGATCGGGCTTACCGAGGAGTGCCAGTCGCTGGGTCTGAAGCTCGCCGATGCGCCATTCGCTAAAGAGCTTGAGCTCGACGTGCTGGAGATCCAGAGAAGCGATCAACGTGTACCGGCCCCCGACGGCGAAACCGTTCTCATGAATGGTGACCTTCTCAGGATTCATTGCAGCCTCGATAGTCTCAACGTCCTTCGTGAACTCCCCGGAGTTGAAATTCATCCCCTCAGAAAGGGCGGTGTCGATAGAGAGGTTCATTTCCTGGAGGCCGTCGTCGCCCCTGGCTCGGTCCTTGTCGGACACACCCTGAAAACCATCAACTTCCGAGAGAGATTTAAGTGTACCGCTGTGGCTCTCCGTCGCCACGGACGCACTCTGCATACCAAGTTAGGCAATATCCGCCTGCAGAGCGGCGATGTCCTTTTGGTGGCCGACTCTCCGGAAGCTGTAACTCGCATCCAAAACCACCGGGACTTCGTGCTGGTCTCCCAAGTCGAGATGCCTCGAAGCCGCCAACACCTGGCTATCCCGTCGGTCGTCATCCTGGGTCTGGTCGTGGCCGCGGTTGCCCTGGAGATCGTCCCTGTGGTGGTCGCGGCCCTCCTGGGATGCGCCGCCCTCGTCCTGTCGGGCGCCATCACTGCCGACGAGGTTTATCAAGCCATCGACTGGAGTGTCATCATGCTGCTCGGTGGTATGCTGACCTTAGGAGCCGCCATCCAAGAATCGGGCGCCGACAAGATTCTCTCAGGCTGGTTGCTGTCGGTAGCAGGAGACTTCGGCCCCTGGTTTCTTCTCAGCGCCTTCTATCTCATCACTTCGCTGTTGACGGAAGCGCTCTCCAACAATGCCACCGCAGTCCTTTTGGTACCCGTGGCCTTCTCGTCGGCCGCCGCACTACAGGTCGATCCGAGACCCTTTCTCATGGCCATCACCTTCGCCGCTTCGGCAAGCTTTATGACGCCGGTCGGTTATCAAACCAACACGCTGGTCTACGGACCGGGGCAGTACAGATTCGCCGACTACCTGAAAGTCGGAACTCCCTTAAACATCCTGTTCTGGCTGGTGGCCTCCGCCCTCATTCCCGTCTTTTGGCCCTTCAACTAGAGCCTCAAGCTCGCGAGGTTTCTCCTCATGGGAGGCGAAGGCTGGGCCGCAGATGAGCCTGAGAGATCTACAAGAGTTCGTAAGAACCTACAATATCGCCGTTTACCGACTGATCGCGAGCGGCCGCTCCGCACCAACCCAGGAGCGGTTTCAAGCGTTTGAAGACTCTATCGACTTCGAGTTTCCAGCGGACTTTCGAGAGCTCAGCCTCTCGCCGTTGGGTGGACTGAGTTTTCGAGTGTGTGAAGACCTCTGGCCCGAACCCGAGGGCGAAGGGGCCGAAGATTGGCATCATCTCTACGGAGTCAACGTTTTTGGGATAGGAATCGGAGTGCCTGCCTGGCTCGATCTGCGAGAAGAGCTCTCAGCTTTACCACCGGAAGAAACCGATCTGGTGCCGTTTATGGGCCGCGGCGGAGAGCTTCATCGGTACTGCTTCGACCTGGACCATCAGATCATCCGTTGGTGTCCCGCGACCGGCGAACGAGAAGCGGTCGAGAAGAGCTTCTACGGCCTGCTCATGGAAGAGATCGAGGCTCTAGAAGAGCGCCGAAAGCGCTATATGGATGCGGCTCGAAACAAGAAGTCGCGGAAGCGGAAAAAGGTCGGGGCCTAGCCCGCTAGAGCTGCTGCCAACTCAACACTTGAAAGCTCCCACCGGACGAGCCTCCCGATAGAACGGAGGGCGGATTCTTAGCCAGATCGACGTCGTAATAGAGGCGCGCACCTCCGTTCATCTTGATATCGTTGGCCACCACCGCCCCGTAAAGAGCTGTTCCCCCGGACATATTGATCGTCGCCTCCGGACCGTAGACGGTCATATAGGCTTTAGCCCCACCAGTCAGCTTGGCGTCTGCTCCCTTTGCCATCATAAACAGCAAGTTACGAGCTCTCTCACTGGTGTTGTAGACCGTACCACCCGACATATCCAGGTCGTTCTTGACATAGATGACGGTCGGGCTGTCTCCACTCACACGAAGCTTCGCCCCGCCCGTGAGCTTGATCGACTCGAAGACATACGTTCCGCCGGTGAGTCTGACCTCACCACCTCCGTTGGCAGAAAGTTCTTTATAAGAACCGGGGGCGACATCGGCGCCTTTCCAGTTGACCTTCACATCCTGATTGCCCACCGCCGGCATTTCGACGGCAGGATACTCCTGAGGTTGGTCCATCTTCGACTCGGTGAGGCTCCAAGCGTTCCAGTTCTTCCACACTGTATTGTCGGAATTCTTAGTTGGCTGAGAGGGCCTCGCCTCGCCCGCCTTGCCGTTGGGTCCGACCTTGATCTCTCCTCGAATGTAAGTCCCCGCGGCCAGTTCAATGGAGCCACGCTTTTCCGAGTTTGTTCCGACCGTCGCCAGGTCGTTTCCGCCGGACCCCGCGGAGTTGTAACTCTCTATCGTACTGCCTCCGTTAAGGTCTAGAGTCGAGGTGAAAATGGCAAAGTTCAGGAGACTCTTTTTCTTGCCTCCCAACTGCACCACCACGGCAGCCCGGCGAACCCAACCCGATCGGTCTCGACCGTAGCTCCGGAGATAGACTGAGTTTTCCGGCAACTTCACCGGGGCTTTGCTGCCTTCCAAAACCTCGACCAGATACTCTTCAGGAGAATTCTTGAGTCGGGTGTACTTGCCGTCCGGCCGATACTTCGAGTCTTTCTTCAGCTGTTGAAGCGTTACCACCAGTCCGGACTCCGCCGCGGCAAGAGCCCGCTCCGAGGCCAGGTTGGCGGTGGCCAGACGGAGTTCGTGGGTCGAGGAATTGGCGAACCCCAGAACCATGAACCAGAGAATGGTGAGCAGCACCAGCGCCATCACCAGCATCACCCCCTGCTCTTCTAAGCGCCTTCTCACGGGTTCCTCACCACCACGGCCGCCCCGACCTCCACATCAGATTCCTCCACTCGAATCGTCAGTCTAAAGTTACAGCAACCTGCCGCCGTTTCCCAGACTTTGAAGCTCTGCAAATCCCGGATGACAGTCTCGGCGGGTGCTCCGGTCATCTGCGTCAGGGAGGGTACGGCAGACAGGGACGACGGCCTACTAAACGGATTCCAATGTCTGACCAGAGAGAATTCTTGCCGGCCATAGGTCAGCCATCCGGTCCACTGGATGTTTCCCTGAGTATCGTACTCAAATGCGCCACCGTCCTCGGGTGCGGCACTGAGAAAGGACAACTTGTCCCCACTTCTGTCGACGACAAGCTTGGCCCGAGAGCTATTGGCCAATTCCCGACTTATGAGGCGAAGCGCAGCGGCCCCCTCGTTGTAGGCTTCCTGTAGCGCCATCTGGGAGTTGCCACTTCGGACGGGGATAGTGAGAAAGATCATGACCGAAAAGAGCGACAAGAGAGAACAGTAGACAACCACTTCCATCAAGCTCATGGCAGCCTGTGTGGGCTCCTTGGGCCGTCTACTCACCGACATAGCCCTCCAAACTCACCTGCCCGTCGTGCCAAACGACTTTCACTTTCACAGCTCTCACTCCGGAAATCGGCCCTTCGGAGACCTCTATCAGGTGGTCCATCTCCATCTGGCTGGCCACTTCTTTTCGATTCGCTTTCAGGGAGAGGTGGCCGGAGGTCTTCCCCGTCTTCAGCCCGCTGTAGCCGAGGGCGCGCTGCTGCTCCAGAAGCTCTCGAGCGTAGGAGGTCGCCGCCATCGTTTGGCGTGCCTTCGTCTCCGCACGATGAACACCGGCCAGCATGCTGTAGAAACCGATGGCCGCGATAAGAAAGAGTGAAAAAGCCACCAATGCCTCTACAAGCAGGGCGAAACCTCTCTCCTTTACGCTACGACAAGGGCGACCAAACACACCTCAGTTTAGCACCTGCCGAGACCTCATTCCAGCGGTTGATTCGTTTCAGCGTCAAATCAGCAGGGCTCGAACCTGCATCGGGGAAACCTGCCCTCGTGGAGCCCCAACCATCGCGCATTGTGATTCTGACCAGGTTCTGCTGCCGCCACTTCTTCTGCAGCGAAAGCCGGTATGCCGACACTTCGACCGATCCTTTGAGCGAAGACAACCTCCATTACCGCTTCAAGCTCCTGGAACTCTTCTGCCTGCCTTCTCTGCTCGGTCAATCCTCGCAGGAGTTCGACTGGGTCATCCTGGTCGACAAAGATCTTCCGGCCATCCATCTCGAACGACTCAAGCAACTGGTTGCTCGGCGAACTCGTACCTACATCCAAACCCATCCGGCGAAGCAAGAACTCTGTTCGCTCGATTGGCTTCGCGAACATATCCCGCCGCAAACGGAATGGCTGGTCACGGTCCATCTCGACGACGACGATATGCTACCGGCCGACTATCTCGAAAAGCTCCGTACGCTGGTTCGAAGCCGAGCGAACCAAACCGCTCCAACGTTGTATACGGTATTCGGAGTTTCTAAAGTCCTCTTCTGGGATCTCCATTTCTCCCCTATTGCCAAACTCGGCTACATCGCTCCTTACCACCGCTCGGCAAGATATGCTTCCTGTGGTTTTGGTTTCCTAGCACGCTATCCGGCCGTAAACTACAACGTCCTCGGTCTCTCCCACGTCGCTCCAAACTGGTTTCAATCCGGCACAACCGCCCCCCAAGCTAAATTTGATCGCTTTCTAGAAGAGGTCGAAAGGTTGGAATCTCAAGGTCTACTGGAGAGAAGCGATCTCGGAAGGGCCGACTATTCCGCTTCACTGGACACGGACAGGCCGGTTGTCATGACCAACCATCGCCGAAACGTGCAGTGGTGCCGAGTGCTCGAATACAAGCCCCGTACTCGAATGACCCGGTCGTCGGATCTGCGGCCATACTCCCTGGACGTCGACAAGATCCTGGAACACAAAGACTACTTTCGGGTTTGCTTGGAAAGGCAGGCTCGCTTCTATCGATGGAAACCACACCAACTGATAGCAAATCTCGTAACTTCCCCTCTGGTGGTACTTCGGACTCTCCTGAGGCGATGAAGAAAACTCTGGCCATAACGGGCACCTCTCGCGGGCTCGGTCACGCACTGGCGACGCGATTCGAGGAACTCGGCCACAAAGTCGTTGGAGGAGGGCGGACCGAAGCCGGTCGGTTGAATGAACCGGTTTCAGGGTGCTATTTCAAACTCGACGTGACCGACGCCGATTCTCAGCGACGCTGGTGGGATTCGGTGGAGTCGGAGCTTGGTTGTCTTCCCGACATCGTTATCGCCAACGCAGCTCTGATCAATGAGAGCGCTCCCTTGTGGGAAGTGCCGTTCGAGGAGTTCCGAAAGGTCGTCGACGTCAACATCAACGGAGTCTTCCTGACCTTCCATCAGTTTCTGAATCGATGGATGAGGAGTGAACGGAAAGAGTCGGTGCTGATCGCGTTATCAAGCGGGTGGGGTCGCAGTACTTCCCCGGAGGTGGCCCCGTACTGCGCCACCAAATGGGCGGTCGAGGGCCTGGTCAAGGCGCTCTCCCAAGAGCTGCCGCCAGGACTCACGGCGGTAGCCCTGAACCCGGGCATTATCGACACCGAGATGTTGAGAAGCTGCTTCGGAACAGGCGCTTCCCACTACTCGAAACCCCAAGATTGGGCCATCTCCGCAGCCGATCAGATCCTATCCTTCGGGCTATCGAACAACGGAGAGTCCGCGACTATCATTGAAACAAATTGAGCGAATCCACATCCCAAAATGAAGAGCTGCAGACTGCTGTCCGGGAAGCCGGAGAGTGGAAAGTCAAGGCGCTGGCTTACCAGAAAGCAGCTGAGCAACTCAAGGAGAAAGCCCAAACTCTCAAGGAGAGGGCCCAGCTAGCTCTTGATAACAACAAGGACCTGACTGTTTCCATACGCCAGCTCCACAAACGCGCGCAGGACCTGCAGGGTCTCGCCCAACGTCTGGCGGCTGAGAAAGACGACCTGGCGAAGAGACTGGACGATTCCGATTCGGAGAGGACCTCTCTTCGAAACAACCTCTCCGCGGTTGAGCAGCAGCTCGCCCTTTACCAACGCGCCGTCGAGGAACTCAATCAAGGTAGTCAGCGAGAAGATATTCTGCACGCCTTGCGTGTCGCCATGACCGCGCCGGGCCTGGCCGAAGAACTCACCGAGAAGCTTCGTGTCTCCGAAGACGAGAAAGAGGTCTTGATTCGAGAGAAGGCGGCTCTTGAGAGCGAGAAAGAGACTGCCGAGATCGAGTTGGAGCGGGCCCGCGCGACGCTTGAGTCTCGAGACCAAGAGGTTCGAAGATACGGACAGGAATTGGAGCAGCACGCTCGGGAGCTTGAAGAGCGGAGTTTGGAGCTAGAGAGAGTCAGAGCCGAGATGGCTGCCACCGTGGAAAAGCGCGATCAGCTGCAGTTGGACTACGAGGAACAGCTCAAGAAACTTGAGGCAAGTTCGCAGCAGCTCGAGGATGCCAATCTGAGTTTGCAGGCGGCGGGTGAAGAGCTGGAGGAAGCTCAGAAAGAGCTGGAAGACCGGAGTCAGGAGCTGGAGGCTACGTACCAGCAGCTGGAAGAGTCTCAACTAGCTCAAGAATCGAGCCGTCAAGAACTCGAGAAAACGGCCCAGGAGCTGCAACAGAAACAACAGGAACTAGAAACCCATGAGGCCGACACCCAGGGACTGGTGGAAGAACTCTACCGAGAAGCCGAGGCGCTTCGCGCCGAGATAGAGTTTCTGGCCAACGAAAAACTGGAACTTGAACAGGCCCTGGAAATCGAGCGTGAGAAACCTCAATCCGCTCCTTCAGAAGACCTTGCCGCCAAAGTTCAGGAGTTGGAGCAACAAGTCACCCGGCTGGAGGACGAGCGTTCCGATTTGGAGATTGTGAACATCGACCTCCTTCAACAGTTGAGCGAGACGGAGTCGGAGCTGGAGAGACTTAAGGGGTCTTAAATTTGGTCGCGCCATCGGGATGACACATTGGCGCGTTAGTCTGTCCCTATGAAGAGCCTATTGCAACTGCTGGCTTTGCTCGTTCTCGTGTCCGGATGTTCAGAGCATAAAAGCCGCTCTTTGCCTGTCGAGGAGTTCAACGAGAAGACCGCCGAGGTACATAAGAGTGGGTCCGAAGATTGGCCCCTAAGCTGTTTGCAGGTGGCCTTGCGGTTTGCTGGAGATCGGGAAGAGGCGCGCTCTCGTCGAATCGAGATCTCCAGCATACCGGAGCGTTTCGACACGACTGAGATCGTCATATTGGAGGAGGGTTTGATGGACGATTCCCTGGACGGCTATCGCCACCGGCTCAGCATGAAAAAGACGCGCGAGGGCTTTTGGCGGGTGGAGGCGGCCGAACAATCTTGGAAGTGTCAATCCGGGCGCGGACACACGGGCTACTCTTGTGAACCCTGTCATTAAGCCCGTGCCCAAGACGATCCGGAGGTCGCTCGACGCCTGATCCGTGAGGCTACCGACGATCCCGGCGCGAATTAACGAACCCTTAACGTTGACTGAGTACAGTACCGCGAACGTAGGAGACAGACCATGAATATTCTTTCTAGCAAACGACCCGTAGCCGCCCCCCAGGCCCGACCGGCAGCTCAAGCCCCGGCCGACAAAAAGAGTGACGAAAAAGCCGACAAAGTCGAACTCAATACCGCTTTCTCGGTCGACCGGGACCTGACTTACGCCGTGGGCGCCACTATCGCCCAAATCCCCGGAGCGATCTCCGGTGTGACCGGCCCGATCTACGGCGTGCCCCAAATCGCCGCCACCGCCATCGGCGGAATCATGGCCGTGGCCGGTGCCAAGGAAATGATGACCAACGACACACTGCACGGCCGAATCAACGGCGGCATCCACCTCGCCGTCGGTGCCATGGCCGCCGCCGCTCCCTGGACGGGCACCCTGTCCGGCGGACTGTACCTGACCTCTCTGGCAGCGCTAGGCGTGAAGGCCCTGGTGGACCAGCCCGGCAACATTTTCAAGACCGCCGCGTCCGAGACCGGCTCCATGGTCGGCGAGATCTTCAGCAAGTGGGAGATCGACTCTAAGAAGGCTTGCGCCGTCTAACTTCCTAGTCCAACTTGCAGGCTCCGCTTGACCTCCCGCGACACCGCCCTTGCGCAGAGTCGTTGTCTTCCGGACGGGCATGCCTCTCAGCGCGGCATGACCATGCCGGTTCACCAAGCATGACACGTTCTCCGGACGGGCATGCGGCCCAGCGCGGCATGACCATGCCGGTTCACCAAGCATGACACGTCTTCCGGACGGGCATGCGGCCCAGCGCGGCATGACCATGCCGGTTCACCAAGCATGACACGTGCTCCGGACGGGCATGGGGCCCAGCGCGGCATGCTCATGCCGGTTCACCAAGCATGACACGTTCTCCGGACGGGCATGCGGCCCAGCGCGGCATGACCATGCCGGTTCACCAAGCATGACACGTGCTCTGGACTGCATGCAGCTCAGCGCAGCATGACCATGCCGGTTCACGAAGCATGCCACGTGCTCGCACCCGCACCCCCTCCAACTCCAGCCCTCCTGCCCCTCAGATACCACTCGAAATGATGGGATGTGACAGAAACCACGGCTCTCCCAAACCGGTTGGGTTATGATAGGGGAAGCGGTTATGCGGAGGGGGGAGGGCGGAAGCTTCGAAAACCTGAGATGATGAGTTTGATGGACAACCTACTTCCAGAGCGCTTTCAGGTGCTCGGGGAGCTCGGCCGGGGTGGCACGAGCGTTGTTTTTCGCGCTCTGGACACGAAAACCGACCAGGAAGTTGCCGTCAAGGTGTTACTCAAAGACACCGAGGAAGACCGCTTTCAGCGCGAGGCCGAACGGCTCGCTTCCATCTCTCATCCGAACGTCGTCGCCTTCCTCGAAGTCGGACACCACAACGGCCACGACTTTCTGGTCATGGAATACCTGGAGATGGGCGACCTCACTACTTACGTCCAGAATCTCACGGTCATCGAAATACTCCGGCTCTTCATTCAAGTCTGCGACGGTCTGGCCCACCTGCACGACCGCAACATTGTGCATCGAGACATCAAACCGGCCAACATTCTCATCGATGGCACCGGTTGCCCCAAGATTACGGACCTTGGCGTGGCACGCCAGATGGAGCGCAACACTCGCCTGACCCAGGCCGGCACCATTCTAGGCACGTACTCCTATCTCGCACCGGAGCAGATCCTCTCTTCCACCGTCGGTCCGAAGGCCGACATCTACTCCCTCGGCATCTGCCTTTTCACCGCTCTCACCGGACGCAAGCCGTTTGAGGCGGACAACGAATTCAAAATGCTCAAGGCCCACCTGGAAGAAGAGCCTCCATCGATTCTAGAATTCATACCAGAGGCGCCGCCTTGTCTCGACGAATTGGTCCAATCGATGTTGGCCAAAGAGGAAGAAGATCGTCCTCGCTCCGCCCGAGCGGTGGCCGATATGCTGGGCGAATCGATTCGGGAGTTACAGGACCAAAATCAGGAAGACCTCCAACCCGTCTGGGACGAAAAAATTGAAGAACTCCCGGAGGACCAACGCTCGGTCCTGCTGGCCATCACCTTCCTGGGCAAAGAGGCGACCTTCGCCAAGGTCTGCCAGGCGACCCCGTTTTCGGAAGACAAAACCGACCGTTGCCTGGAAGAGTTGATGAAGAGCAAGCTCATCGATTCTCCCACCGACGACTCTTTCGTACTGACTTTTCCGGAGGAGACCATTCAAACGCGCCTCACTCCGAGGCTACGGAAGCTCTTCTCTTCCCGACTCGACGTCATAGCCGACAGCCGCGAGCCCTCATCCGAACAAAAGCTTGAAGCCGTCGAGCCCGTATCCGAGCCACCGGTCTCGCCCGCAGCCGAGTCGAATCCCGACGGAGAAGTCACTGTTGTGAAGTCTCGTGGGGAGCTTGAGGAAGCCACCGTGTTGAACGCCAAGCCTCCGGACGGCTTGGGCCTGAGAACCGCGTCTGCTCCTGGGAAAGACACCCCGGCCCCTCTACCAAAGCCGAAAGTGAAGCCCCTTTCGGTGGAGAAAATTCCGGACCCACCCGCCAAACCGAAGGCGGCGGCATCCCCCGTAGCCAAGCTCGACTCTACCAAACCAGAAGCGCCCTCCGAGAAGCCTCACCAACCAGTCGAAAAGAAGTCCTCCAAGGGAGGCCTCCACTGGCTTTGGATATCCGTCCTGATGTTGATTGCCGGTGTCTTTCTAGCCGCTGCAGGCCAGTGGTATTGGGCCCATTCAGCCAAGCTCACCATTACCAGCCAGCCTCCGGGAGCCAGCGTCAAACTCAACGGCCACGAGGTAGGAGTGACTCCTATCGATGTCCCCGGACTCACTCCCGGGACACAAGCCGTGGAGATTTTCAAAGAGGGACACAAACCTGCTCGCGAATTGGTGGAGCTAGGGTTCGCTCAAAAAGGGGAAAGCCACTACAGTCTAGACCCCATCGTCGGCAAACTGCTTCTGACACTCAAGCCCCGCGATGCTCAGGTCACGATCGACTCTCACACTTACGGAGAGATCAAGTCCGACCTCACCCTGGCTGCCGGGACCCATCAACTGAAGGTCGCCAAGGAAGGCTTTCACCCTTATGTTTCCGAGATTGTCCTGGAAGAAGAAACCCCGTTGGAGATTGAGGTCGACCTCAAACCAATTCTGACCTCGCTGAAGGTCACTAGCGAGCCACCGGGTGCGTCCGTGACGGTCGACGGCAAAGACAAAGGCAAGACCCCTCTCACCGTAAAGGAGGTCGCCTTCGGCCAACACGAAGTGGCGGTGCGACTGGGAGGCCACGAGAAGTTTCTGAAGACGGTGGATGTCAACTCCGACAAAGCGCTCGAAGTCTCCGCCAAACTGGTTGAACTACCCGGAGCCATCACCATCACCTCGGTGCCTCAGGGTGCGAAGTTGAAAGTCAACGGAGAAGTAAAGGGTAATACCCCCACGACCGTCAACGGACTTGATGCCGGCGAATACACCATCACGCTGAGCCTGGACGGATATCAAGTATTGCAAGACAAAGTCACGGTCAAGGCCGGAGAAGAGAGCAAGCCGGAGTTTCGACTGGCGGCCATTCCCAAGCCGCAACCGAATCCGCCACCCGTGTCCCGGCCACCCAGCAGGCCCGCACCACCTCCGGTTTATCAGCCGCCGCCCAGTCGACCGGCGCCGCCGCCTGTTTCACGCCCGCAACCCCCCAGTAGTAACCCTTGGATTGTAGAATGAAAATCGCCACAAAAGTTATCCTCACGGTATTGCTCCTATTGACTTCCCTGGCTTCGGCTGTGGAACTCGACGGAAAGACAGTCATCCTTTTAGTTAGCGAGCATCGCTCCGGCGACCCTCGCATGGAGTCGGTGAAGAAAAAACTACTCGAAGAGCGAGACACCCTCGGTTTCGATACCGAGAACATGCCGATCGTCTTCATGGGATTCAAAGACTCGGACACCGAGAAGAAGTACTTCGACCGCCTCGGCTTTCAGGAGGTCGACTCACCCGTGCTCTGCGTCGTCGAATGGGGCAACCCCGCTCGATTTGGACCGAAGAAAGTGCTGGATTACGCCATCGCCCGAAGCGCCACTCCGGACCACGTCGATTCGATTGTCAGAGACTATCTGGCCATCAAAGACGGCCCTCCGGACGGAGGTATCGCCCCACCTCCCATCCCCGCCGACGCCTCCGGAGAGTTGCAAATCGTCAATGTCCGTTTCGAAGCTGCCGGAAAGCCACTCTACATGACCAACGCCGGAGTGCGGCTTCAAAACACCGGCACCGAGACAGCCCGAGAAATCACGGTCCGTTTCTACTGCAAACTCTCAGCCCAAGAATCGTGGAGGCTGATCGGCAAGAAGACCCTCGGAAAATTGGTTTCCGGCTATTTTGCCACACGAGACGTCGTCGGCGACACTCGAAAATTCGGCTTGACGGATGAAAACGGCAACTCGATTCGCTGCCTTTACAGGATCGAAGTTGAATCCGCCGGAAAGGTTATTTATGAAGAGGGCGAGTTTATTCCAAACGAAGAACCGGTATAGTCTATGAGCAACCAGGCCTACGGCACCCGACTGCTGCTGCTTCTCACCACCCACGAGATTATCACTTCCGAACAGGCAACCCAGGCCGGCGAGGCCAACCCCGAACTGCCGGAACTATACCTCCTCGAGCAAGGCTGGGTGGACAGGCAGCAGCTGCGGGAGGTGGCCGCCCGTAGCTTCAGTACCGATCCGGCCGAGAGCGAAATCACCTACCTAGAGGACATCGTCTCCCACGAACTCCAGCGAAAACACCGCCTTTTCCCGGTCGCGCTCAAGGAGGACGAGCTGGTGGTCGCCTCCGCCAGTCCCGGCACGACGTCCTGTTCCAACGAACTTAAAGCCGCAACCGGAAAATCGATCCGCTATCTCGTCACCGACCGTATCACGCTCAAGGAACACCTCGATTCGCTACCCCTCCCGTTGGAGCCGATCGTGATGAGCGATAATTTGGAGGCTACCATGGCCGTCGCCACACCGGATCTCCAGGCGACAAAGCTGCTCATCGGCGGGCGTTACCGACGTTCCAAAAAGCTCGTCGAGGGGCGCTTTTCCACCCTCTACTCCGGAAAAGACGAGTACACCGGCCTTGCCGTTTCCATTCGCCATCTGGAGAGCTACTCTCACCTCAATACGGCCCTGGCCGGTCCCAGTGATGAAGCTCGAAAACAAACCTTGCGAGAAGGTCGGCTCCTCTCCAAACTCTGCCACCCCGCACTGCCTCGAATTCGACAGCTGGTCCAGAGCCAGGACGATCTCTACCTCGTGGGCGACGCCATCAAAGGACAGCCGCTCAAAGAAAAAATCGAAAACGAGGGCGCGCTCGAACCCGAACTTGTCAGAAGATATCTGATCCAACTCCTGCGAGCCGTAGACTACCTACACAGCCAGGAGAGCCCGATTATTCATCGAGATCTGCGAGCGGAAACCGTGCTCGCCACTCCTCACGGAAGTCTCTGCGTGGCCGAATTCGGCCTGGCCAAAATGGAGGAGATCGGCGGTTCGTCGGGAGCGACCAGCTTCCGCTCGGCCGGAGATGGGTTCTTCGCCGCTCCAGAACAGCTGATGGGCGATGCCAGCAGCGTCAAGAACGATCTTTACTCGGTAGGAGCGCTCGCTTACTACATGGCCTGCGGCAAGCCGCCCGCCGAATCGATGCAACGCTTCGCCGGCGCCAGTTTGATGGAACCACTGCCGGACGAACTCGACGCCCAGGTCAAGCAAGTGATAGTCCGCTGCCTGGAGCCGAGGCCGGAGGAGCGAGCAGAAAGCGCGGCGGAGCTTCTCAAAGAACTCGACATCCGAGAGGTCCGTGTTCCGGTTTTAGTCTCCACCCTCCAACAAGCGACCCCTTTCGAACCTCCCACTCCGGAAGAAGGACAGACCGTCGATCGGACGATAGCCGAGCCCGCACCGGCAAAGCGTTCTATGTGGCAGCTGATTTTCGGCCGAAAAAACACACCTGAGAGCGACGGTCAGGCGGAAGAAAGCATGGAAGTTAGGGACCGCCAGTTGGCCAACTTCCCTTTCGCCGACCTGGTGAGCATGGACATCAACCGAGAAACCTGCCGAATACTTCCCGAGGCACTGTGCAAGAATATTTGCGGCATCTGCATCGGGAGTCTGAGCGAAACGGAAGTGACCATCGCTTGCAAAGACCCGACGGACGTACACATCTACGACCAGGTGGCAATCGCCACTCGCGGCAAGATCACCCCTACTCTGATGAGAGCCGATGGGACTCTCATCGAGCACGCCATCGAGTTTGTGTATCGGGGAGACCACCTTGGCCCGGAAACCGGTTGGAGCAAGTTCCTCGATCTCAAGCGCCTCGACGACGTCAAAATTGAAACGATCAACGAGCAAGCCGTCGTGACCTTCGGCGACGAAGCCCTAGAAGGCCCCATCGTGGAAGCGGTGGACCGCCTGGTCAAAGAGGCGATCGCCGCCGACGCCAGCGACATCCATCTGGAGCCTTTCGACACGGGAATGGACGTCCGCTACCGAATCGACGGAGTTTTGCGCAAGGTGGCCCACCACGATCGTCAAGAGGCCAGCGCCATCGTCAAACGCTTGAAGGTCATGGCCAACATGGATATCGCCCAGGAGCGTATCACCCAGGGTGGTCGTATCTCTCTCAAGGTAGGCCAACAGGAGTTCGACCTGCGGGTCAGCATCGTCCCCGTTCCGGTGGGCGAGAGCGTCGTCATGCGGATTCTCAAGAAAGGGGCCTTCACCCTCACCCTCGCCGATCTTGGTTTCTCAGAGCAAAAAGAGACCCGTTTCCGCCGCATTCTCAGCCAACCACACGGCATGATCCTGGTCTGTGGACCCACCGGAAGCGGGAAAAGTACCACTCTCTACGCTAGCCTCAAAGAGATCCAGAGACCGGACCGGAAGCTCCTCACCGCGGAAGACCCTATCGAGTATCAAATGCCCGGTATCATTCAGGTTCAGATGAATAACGCCCCCAAAGAAGCAGAGAAGAAAGTCACTTTCTCCAAGACTTTGAGGGAGTTTCTGCGTCAAGACCCCGACGTGATTCTGGTGGGTGAGATTCGTGACCAGGAGACCGCGGAAATCGGTATCCAGGCAGCCCTCACCGGCCACTTGTTGCTCTCCACCCTCCACACCAACGACAGTGTCGGTATCATCGCTCGACTCCGGGATATGGGGTGTGAGCCGTTTCAGATCGGTTCGGTGCTTCTAGGTGGGCTGGCCCAACGATTAGCCAGAAAGATTTGCCAGAACTGTCGCCATCAAGTGAGTGTACCTGAAGAGATGCTGAGTCTCTTCCACCAACACGGCTTCAAGAAGCCGAAGATGTATAAAGGCCGGGGCTGCCGGAAGTGTCACCAGTCGGGTCATCGCGGAAGGTTGGGTCTCTACGAGCTACTGGAGATTACTCCCGAGATCCGAGCCCACATCAACCGAGGCGACCACGAGGAAGAAATTCGCAAAACAGCACTCGAGCAAGGCTTCCAAGATCTCTTGACGGACGGCTTGGACAAGGTCGTCAGGGGGTTCGTGTCTCTGGAAGAGGTCCTGAGGGTGTGTAAGACGGTCTAATCCGAAACCTTCGAAAGGCTGTGCCAGGCTCCAGTTGGGCCACCAGAAAGTTGACACCCGCTCCGGCCGGCATATCCAGCTCGACAAGGCGAAAATCGCCCTTGACCCAGCCGGGTTGCCACACGGCGACTACGGCTCTCTGATCCACCTGCGGCTCAAAGCGAACAGGTCGTCTGGCCACGTAAAGGCCCAGAGATCGACAAAGCTGGTAGGCTGTGGTATCACGCAATATTCGGACGGTAGCGACTCGGTACGGGAGGGCTGTCTGAACCTCCAAAATCTCGCCCAGTTCGCTCGACTCGAGGTCGGCAGAACTTGTGACATAAACCGTATCTCCGGGTTCCAGCGGTGTTCTCAACGAATTCAAAACATTCCAGGCGTGATTCGACTCGGCCAGGTCCGAATCCAAGCTATTCCTTACCAGCGGCAAGAGCAAGACGGCTAACAAAGTCAAACCGGCTCCCCAGCGCGGACGCTTCAAGGCAAGAACCGCCGTTCCCAACGCTATCAGGGTCGAGATGAATTGAAACAGCCGGAGAAGGTTGGAGCCGGGCAGAAAGAGCGTAAAAATGAAGTAGCTTAGCCAAAGAAGCAATCCGAACCGCCGCCAACTTCCGGTCCAAACGGCGGCCAGCAGAAACGGCAGCACCGCGACGAACTCCGAGTTGAGGGGACCGCCGTCGACGGTCGCCTTCACCGCTACAAACCAGACCAGAAAATCGAGCGTGAACTCAGGCCCACTCTTTCGCTCGCGAGAGTTCACCAAAACAACGAGCGCCGCCAGCGAGAGCAGCATCAGCAAGAGCAATTGAATCCAAAGCAAGTGGGTCGGAAAGAACTGTTGAAACGGAAGTCCGGCGTCGAAACGATAGCTCATGCTGGAAAGCAAGAGACCTAGAGCCGCTTTCGGCACGTGAATATGGTCCAGTCTAGTGGTACTGTAGTCTCCCGCGAACACCACCCCGATCTGGTTCTTGATCCCCAGTCCCAGGCTATCCATGACCCAGCTGTGTTGCCCCAACGAGAGCAGCAGAAGAAGACCGAGAAGCAAGCTCGTTGCCCGAGTTGTTCGCGGGTCAAAGGGCAGTTCTGGACTGAGGAGCACCAACCCGGCGAGCAGAAGAATCAGGTAGACCTTGGTGAAAGAGTCGCCGATGGCAAAGACGTCTACCCACATCTTTACAACCAGCGCGCAAAGCGGAGAAGCCATGCAAAGGGCCAGCAACACCAGGGCCGCCACACCGAGTTTCACACGCAGCCTACGATCCACTTGATGGGGGTTTGTTCCGTGAGCAGACCTACCCTCTCACCGCAGGGAGCAAAAGCGCCATCGAGAAGCGGAAAGGATCATGTTCTCGACCTTCACCGACCAAGAGTGGGCCCAAGCCGGCAAGGCGCTCCTCGCGCTGTCCGGAGTGGCCTGTGTAGGTCTGGCTCTCCACAATGGCTCCGATGCTCTCTCCACCTTTCTCAAGGTCTGGGTCGGGGGGTTCGGGCTCCTCAATGTGCTGGTAGCTCTTCTGGGAAGTCGAGGAAGATCGTCCTAGTCGACAGTCTGGTGCAGGCGTGGTCTTTTTATCTTCCCGCCGCCCTCGTGCCCCTGGGACTCTACGTTCTGTGGGTGGTCTTCGGCCAATCCTCGGTTCTGCCACTGGACCTACGTGGCAAAATTGGCGGACGGAGGCTGGTCGGAGACAGCCGCGGATTGTGGGGCCTGCCCGCTGCGTTGCTCCTGGGCGCTCTCTGCGCCGCAACCCAGGGGCGAGGTATGGATGCCCTCGTCCTCTCTCTGGGTGCCGATTTCGGATGCGTGGTCAACAGCTTCGTCAAGCGACGTCTCGGAATCCCAAGGGGTAGGGCGTTTCGTCCCTGGGATCATATCGACTTCGTGCTGGGGGCTTCGGTATTCTACAATTGGCAGTACGGACTCTCGTTGAGTCTTTTCGCGGGTGGAGTGCTGGTCTGGGGAGCGAGCCACTGGCTCGGGTCGCTCCTTGTCCGCGGGTGTCTACGAGAGTTCGAACCTAATAACGAGGACAAACCCGAAACGTCACCTCACTGAAGTCCGGTTCCGACCGGTCCTCAAAGGTGCGGAGCGTAACCTCGACGAGGCGGGTGTGAGACGAATACTCCTCGGAATCGCGGGGATTGGTCTTGGACAGGGAGTCCTGGCCGTTTTCTCGCCGCACATAGCTCAGTTCCAGCCCCCCGAAGGGGCTGCCTTCATAGATGTCGTCGCCCACGGCCGTGCCGGCGGGCAGCAAACCCGACATGATGCTGCGCCCCTGGCTCGCCTCGACCGCCGAGGGGCTCGTGGAAGAAGGTGTGGGCAGGAAATTCGCGTCGGGAATGTCTTTATTCCAACGTATCAGCGAGCCGCTAGTATCCAGGTGATAGTACACGTGCTTCTGCCAGTGAGGGACACCGTAGCCGTTGACCTTGAAATCGCCCTCGTTGTCGTAGGCCGACGCGCACGAAAAGCCCGGGGCGTTCTCTTGATTGACGATACTGGAGAGGGCGGTGGCCTGGAGTTCGCGCCGTATCAACCGAATTGTGGAACTGAGGCTTCCACCCACCAAATACTGGCTGTAAGTCTGCCGCTGGGTCCTCTGGGCCACCGTAAACATAGAGACGATGATCCCCAGAGCCACAACCGACAATCCGAAATAGATGACGATCTCGATGAGAGTCGCTCCTCGCCTCATCTCCACACCGGCACCTCGGCTTGCAACTTCTTGTTGTCGTCGGCGCCTTCAGTCTGGGAATCGCCCACGCCCTCGCGCCAGGTGATGGTGATCCTCACGACATCGCTGTTTTCATCGGACTCACCGACAAAACTGCCGTTTTTATAGGTGATCTCCTTATGAAACTTAAACTGCACCTCACGTCCCCGCACCACCAATCGGAGAGGCCGGTCTTCCTCCTCGCTCCAGGCCTCAGGCGCCGGGTCTCCGTAGGAGTGCGCCTTAAACTCTTCCAGGTAGCTTTGAGCCAGAAGATTAGCCACCGCCCTATTGCGAGTCTGAATGGCGTGATGGCTACCAGTGCTAAAAACCGAGAAAAAAGTAAAAAAGCCAAACATGACAAGCCCCAGTGCCACGATGATCTCCACCAGAGAGAAAGCGCGCCTCATCGGCTCCATCCCTCCGTCCAGACCATATTCACTCCCGTCTGAACACCCGTCGCGTTCTGGCTGTCGGCCCGCTTTCCGTAGTTCCAGTCGGCCGCTCGCAGCAACCAGTTCGAGTCGGTGGCTTTGGGCTTGTAGAGGGACGCCTGGGTGAAGTAAGGAGCAAACAGCACGTCCTCAGCCTCGATGTTGCCTTCCAAACAAATCATCGAGCCGACGAAAGTCCGAGAGGCGATCGTGATGTCGGACTTCGCGACCAGCATCCCCACCATCAGTCGCGGGTTGGAGTCCTCGCCCACCGAGATGGTGTTGGCGTAGATAAGAGGTCCGTTCACCTCGCGCAGATAGCCTTCCGACAAGCCGTCTTCCACCTGGTCGCGCAGGTCGTCCACCCAGCGTTCCAACTCTCCGATGATGGGCCCGAGAGTCGCATCCACTATAGCGTTCTGGATATCGCTTAGGAAATCTCCTTTGAGGTCGATCGCATCGAGAATCTCGTCTAAAGCAAAGCCGATCAGACCGCCTCCGGGTACCGCTGCCTTGGCCAGTTCCGCCATCACCGCTTTGATGACTTGCTCCACCACAAACTTCATGGCGCCCTCGATCACTTCGCCCATGAGGGTCTCTAACTGGCCTTCCCAGTCGATATTCTCCAGGTCCAGTCCACCCAGATTCACTCCGGTCATCGCTCTGGCCATCCGAACAGGGTCGACCTTTGGAATCACAGGGACCGCGCCTTCACCAAAACCCCACCAGTCGGCGTGGGTGTAAAGGTTTTCGCCCAAGGCCACATTCATCGCCGGTGTATAAACGTAGGTAAAACCACGGAAGATCGGGACCAAAACGTTCTTTCGCGGAAGCGGAATAGGAGTCGGTACGGGAATCGTGCCGACGGGCGTGGGCACCATGGTCAACTGAAACGTGGCCGCGTAACTGGCAAAGAAAGGCTGCCTGGTATGGAAAGGTCCGGCTATCTTGGAAAGGTTCGGCGCGACATCCTGAAAGAGCGCGCTGAGCACGTCTTGCAAGCCGTCCAGTCCGCCCTCCTTGGAGACCAGCCATTGGGCCGCACCCTCCAGGTTGGTGGCGGTAAAGGAGCCGTGAGGCATGGTGAAAGCCCCGTCCACCAGAATAGCAGTGTTGATCGGTCGGATATCACCCGGCTGAGAACATACCCAGAGCGATCCGAAGAGGCTCTGCCCCTCCAGCGTAAGGTCGCCGTCGACAATCAGGGTTGTACCCTCTTCCATGACCAATCGGCCGGAAGGCTTGAAAGGGTTCGTCGATCCTCCGCTGGGGTCGGAAAGCCGGAGATCGCCGCCGACGTACATCACCGAGCCTTTCTGCAGCCAGAGATCCCCTTCAAACTCGCAGTTGCCGTCGTAGCGGAAGGTGCGGCCGGGAGGCACATTCAGGGTGGCTTTCGCAAAGAAGCCGTTATCAAAGCGGAACTCCGGCTCGTAATCTTTGCCACCGAAATGCACCACTCTGACAAAATTCACGAACCGTTCCGCGATGTTCTCAAAGTCACCGCTCAACGTGTCCATGATCAGTCCGAAAAAGTTCTCGAAGATTTTGGCGTAGGACCACCCCTTGATTCCCGTCTTGGGAATGTTTTGGTCCTCTCGTCGGGTTACCGGCTCATCGGGTGGCTCGCTGCCGACCTTGTTTCCGACCTTCTGCTTGTTTTCTTCAGCGCTCTCCTCGATCTTATCCTGGAGATCTTTGGCTTCCCGCTCCAGATCACGCAACTCCGCTTCTTTGTCTTCCTTCTCGGCTCTCAGGCGATCTCTCTCCGCCTCGGTGGAGGCCCGACCGATCTTGCGATTGAGCTCGGCTATCTCGTCCTTGACCTTGTCGATGGCGTCCTTCAGTCGCTTGGCTTCCTTGGCGTCTTCCTCCGGGTTGCCGGCGGGAGAATCGAAGTCCGCGAAATCCGGCGGGTAAGGCATATGAAACCAGAACTCGTAAAACACTCCTGGTACAGTATTAGAGAACCCCGGAATCATAGGGAACGGAACTTGTAAGGCTTGCTGCAAGCTCAGCGACGGCGTGTCTTCGCCACCAAAGATAAGGCTCACCATCGCCCCGGCCGTTTGCAGGCCGTCGCCCTCGATCTGACTGGTCTTGTTTCCCGAGGATGTGGCCGCGGCCATCTCGCTCTTCAAGGAATCGAGGTCCTGCCGCAGTTTCTCCTGGTAAGCTCTCAACGGAGGTCGGCCCTGGAAGCCCACGGCACCCTCTCCTCCAAGGCTGATCGGCCCCTCTTCAGAGTAAGCTCTTCCGTAGACCAGCTCCTCCACCTCAAGGTCGGACCGACAGGCTAGCAGCGCGGGCACCCCCGAGTAAGCATCGGCAGCCTCCTGCTCGTCATCTAGCGTGGGGTTCGCCCACCCCGCAACCTTGGCAACGGAAATCGTTCCCTGGGGTGCATAGAGAGCGTACCCGGCACTTTGCTGGGTCACCAGCCACTGATACTTGCTCTGAAAGACCTGCAGAGCGGCATCGCTGGTTTGGGGGCTGACCTTCGAAGTCTCAAAACCGGGCGGATACTCGCGATCCTTTGGATTTAGCGAAGGAAGCTTCTCGAAAAGAGCCTTCGAATAATCCAGTGGCAGGCTCGACTCTTCCAGTGTGTCGGTCTCTCCGCGCACCTTCAGCCAATCGGGCAGCGGCTCACTTGAGGCGAGCTCATCAGCGGCGGCAAACTCAAAGCCTTGGCGAAACTGGAGTTCGGCTTCGGCTTGGGTCACATTTCGAACGGCTCTCGATTGGCTCGTATGAAGTGCCATCACGAGGACCACAAGAATAAAGAGGATGGCCACCACGATGGCGAGCATGTTCCCTCTGGCTCGCCCCGACTTCATAAAGTTAATGTTCCCATAGCCGGAGGGGGTAAAACTTTTAAACGAAAGAACTTTAAAATATGCCGCTCTTCAACTATACGGCCGTCGGCGCAGACGGCAAGCAGTCGACAGGCTCTTTTAAGGCCGTCGACCGCGAACGACTCCTGGCCCACCTTCGTGAACATGGCCTCACTCCGGTCAATATTCAAGAGATTCCGGACACCGGCAATCCCGTCACTGCCCCGAAGACCGCGAAGTCGTCGGAGTCGAAGAGCTTCCACCTCGGAGTCGGCATTTCACGTAAAGAGTTGATGGTCTTCACACGCCAATTGGCCACCACTCTCACAGCCGGGCTTCCTCTCATTCGCATCATCCACGTTGTTTGCAACGAATCCAAAAATCCGCGGGTCAAAAAAGTGATGGGCGCGGTTGGGACGAGCCTGCAAAAAGGAAAAAGCTTCTCCCAGGCGCTAGAAGAGCACCCGACCATATTCGACTCGATGTATATCAATATGGTGAAAGTGGGAGAGCGCTCCGGAGACCTCCCCAGCTGCGTCAGTCGTCTGGCAGAGCTACTGGAGAAAGAGATCAGCCTTCGCCGCAAGGTCAAGTCGGCGATGGCCTACCCCGGCTTCATTTTTACCTTCACCACCATCATGACCTACGCCCTGGTGGCCTTCATGATGCCACTCTTCATCCCGGTCTTTCGGGACTCAGGTCTCAATATCGAGCGCGACTACCCTTTGACGCAGTTCTTATTGGAAGCCAGTGACTTTGCCACTTCGGGGCCAAAAATGGGACTGCTGCTGACCGCTTTTTTAGCTGTGGTCGGAGGGTTTAAACTGGCCGTCAATACTCCCTCGGGCCGATTTGCCTGGGACCTCTTCAAAATCAATCTTCCCTTTATCAAGTCATTCTTTCTCAACGTCGTGGCCGCTCGTTTCTCCCGAAGTTTCTCTCTTCTCCTCAAGTCCGGCGTACCTTTGGTGGACGCCATGAACCTGGTAGCCCGTGCCGCCGGCAATGAGGCGGTCGCTCAAAGGCTATCGAAAGGTGCGCGAAACATCGGCGAAGGTGAAGGCATCACCAAAACCCTTAAATGGACCGGTGTCTTTCCCGACATGCTGATTCAAATGTCGGCCATGGGGGAGGAAGCGGGCTCTCTGCCGGATATGATGGAACGGGTCGCAGATTACTACGACGAGGAGGTGGACGCTTCCGTGGACGCTCTGACCGCGCTTTTAGAGCCATCGATGATGATTCTGATCGGCGGGGTCGTCTGCGTCTTCGTGATGGGCGTACTCCTACCAATTTTGGGCGTCTCGTCCAGTGTACAGGAGCAGATGTAAATGATTATCGATCCCCTACTGGAGGCCGACACGATCGGGGAGCTAAGGACAGCGCTCTCCAGTCTCGCATCTCACTGTTGGAACGCGCGGATCACTCATTATCTGATCTACGACCGCCACCGGCAAATCCTGCTTTATCGCGATGAGCCTATTGAACTCGGCCAGGAGCACCAACCCGGGGCATGCGCCCTGTCGCTTCGCACTATCGACGACCAGAGCCTCGAGTGGCCGGATTGTCTCGCCGCTAAAGGCAGCCACCGTATGGCCATTCCCATCTTCACTTGGGGGAGCTTGAGTGCCGTGATGTGCCTCTCTTTCGAGGGGAAGCCGTCTAAGCTTGACGGCCTATCGGCGGTGGAGAAAGCTCTCGGCTCTATCGGCGAGAAAGTACGACGGCAGGACTGCATCTCTCAATTCGTGGATCGCAGCAAAGAGCTGTGGGTTCAAGCCTCGGAAGCGCAAGGGAAGAAAGGCCACGTGGAGCGTATCCTGAGGCTCTCCAGCGCCCTGGCAGAGATGCTTGACCTCTCTTCCCAGGTTCAATCGGAGTTGGTGCAAGCCGCCCAATATCACGACATCGGTCAGCTGACCATGGCCGACCCCACAACCGCCCAGGCTCGCAGAGACCATCCCCTCATCGGAGCCGGGCTGCTCAACTGTCACCCCGACCTGCACGGCGTAGCCACCCTGGTTGAAACCCATCACGAACGGTATGACGGTAGCGGTCTCCCGAAGGGGCTGAGCGGCAACGAGGTTCCGCTGGAGGGCTGGGTGCTGGCACTGACCGAAGATGTCGTGGAGCAGTGGGAAAACTCTATGGAGAAGTTTGAGACCAAAGTTCAGAACTTCTTCGAAGGCCCGGCGAAACACCACCACCCGGACGTGGTGGACGCTCTCTGCGGGCTAGTGGACTCAGGAAAGCTTCAAGAAATCCTCTAACCCACTTGATGCGTGGGTTTAACGATATCCCGGCACACCCGAACCGGTCTTAGGCCGGGAAGAGCGATAGGTTTCCAAAACGCCGTCGTCTCCCAGATGCTCTTTCTCCGGGGAGTTCGACTGGTAGGACGCCGGAGAGTTCGCGGGAGGCTGATACTGTATCGGTTGCTCAGGTGCAGGCGGCTCGGTCGGGGGCGCCGGTAGAGTTCGCGGATTGTAACGCGGTATCACGACAGGCTGGCCCAGTGTGGGAGCTTTGACGGGCGCCTGGGGATACTCCGACTCGACCGCTCTGTAGGCTTTGGGTATCTTGCTCGGCTCTTCGACGGTGGGTCGTCTGGTCAGCGGCTTGCGGACGGCCGAACTCACCTCTTTGGGAGCTATTTCGGAAAGCAGACGAGCTCGCTCCTGGCTCCAAGAAAGCGCCTGCGCCTGTTGTAGGGTTGATTCCGCCGCCACCATCCGATTGTCGGCAAGATTTGCTCTGGCGAGGTACTCCAGGCTCTGAGCTTTCTGCTCGTCGCTGCCACCGTAGGCCTGGTACAACTCCAAAGCTTGTTGGGCCAGAGAGGCTGCCTTCTTTTGAGCTCCGGACTTCCGCGCCGTCAGGGACTGCTCCAACAAGCCGTTGGCCTTCACGCGGAGCTGCTTTTCCAGTCCTGCCTTCCTACCTTCGGCCTCTTTGGAGGTCCCGACCAGTCCCGACCACTGCTTATGGGCTGCTTCGAGCCGGCCGTCCGATTCCAGGGCGGAGGCAAGCTTGACTCTGATCTGGTCTACCTTGTCTCGCTCGGCATTGGCCTCCAACAACAACCCCATGCCCTTCTCCAGTTGGGCGATAGCCAGCTGGTAGTCCTTCTTTCCAAGGCTCTCGTCGGCGCTAGCAAGCCAGGTCTCCGCCTCTTCCATCGCCACGATAGCGGGAGGACGAGTTTCGCGGCCTTCGCCTACTTTCATCTGCTTCCAGACATAGGAACCGAGAACCACCAGACAGAGCCCTACCACCGCACTGAGAACAAGAAGAGTGGGATCGCCCGTCCGACGGGGCTTCGGGCGTACCACCGTTACGTTCACATCCTCGAAGTCCTCAGGATGTTTCCAACCTTCCTGAGGCCCCAGAGCCACCTCTTCGTCGACCCAGTCGTCGGTGGTCGGCTTCGGCTTGGCCGGCATTTTGAAGGTATCGGCGTGCCAGCCGTACTCCGACTCGTCGACGTCGAGAAAAGGGTTGAGATGACGGACCGGACCGACATCCGAGGGAGGGGCGGACCACCCGCCTCTCATTTCCACGGTGGCCGCGGTCTTTTCCTCAGGCTTCAACCAGCAGTTACACTCCGGGCACCGCTTGAAGGTGGAAGAATAAGTTTGTGTGCAGCTAGGGCAATACAATTATCGCAGTCCTCGACGTTAGGGCGTGTCCTAACATTGTACCATGGGATTCGCCTATCTGACGGGAACTCTTTTCTTCAATCAAGAAGCTATCAAGTGGCATGTCAGGCAGAACCCGAGAGCGAGAGAAAATGGTCGAAGAGCAGGTCGCATCCCGCGGGGTGCGAGATGCGGCTGTTTTAGAGGCCATGTCGCGGGTACCCAGGGAGCGGTTTGTGTTGCCCAAGTACGAAGATATCGCCTACTCCGATCGTCCCCTTCCGATCGAAGACGACCAGACCATTTCCCAGCCCTACATCGTGGCGCTGATGGTCGAATCGATGAAATTGACACCTCGGAGTCGGGTCCTGGAGGTGGGTACCGGGTCAGGGTATGCCGCGGCCGTGATGTCGAAATTGGCGCGAGAAGTGTTCACGATCGAAAGGCATGAAGACCTGGCCCGGACCGCGGCAGCCCGACTCAAAGACCTGGACTACTCGAACGTTCAGGTTCGCCATGGAGACGGCACGTTGGGATGGCCTGAAGCGGCGCCGTTTGACTCTATCGTGGTAGCGGCCGGAGGTGCCGAGGTGCCTCAGGCGTTGAAGGAGCAACTCAAGCCCGGTGGGCGTCTGGTGATGCCGGTCGGGGACTCTAAGATTCAATCACTTTTGATCGTGACACGTTTGGACGAAGACAGTTTCGATGTACAGAAGGGTATTGATGTGAGATTTGTGCCTTTGATAGCGAGCAAGGCTTAGGACCCGAGCAGAAATCATCGACACAGCCAGGCCCCTCAGTCACTTGCGGGTTCCACTGACGATGGCTCTCAAGGGGGCCGGATAGCCTTCCACGGTTCGGCTCGGGTCGTCCGAATCCAGAAACTCTGGCAACGAGTCGAAAGTCATCCATTCCGTTCCCCGTTGCTCGTCCACCGTGGTTCGGGTCACATCAAGAACACGCACGTCCTCGAATCCACACTTCCTCATCATCTGCTCCAGCAGGCCACAGGAGGGCAGAAACCAGACGTTCTTCATCATGGCGTAGCGATCGTCGGGGATCAGCACCTCCCGGTCTCCCCCCTCTATCACCAGCGTTTCCAGGACCACCTGACCTCCCGGCCTCAAGGCGTGGCTGAGCGCTTGGATGTGTTCCAGCGGACTCTTGCGGTGGTACAGCACTCCCATGGAAAAGACGGTGTCAAAAATTCTCAAATTGTCGGGAATTATTGTGTCCCCCGCGGGTAGAACGAAGTTCGCATGGTGAAGGCCTAGAATCTTCCGCAGAATAGCGTGTTGCATCACATAGAGAAGAGACGGATCCAAACCTACCACACAGTCTGCCCCCCGGCCCAGCATTCGCCAACCGTAGTATCCGTTTCCACAACCCACGTCGAGCACCAGCTTGTTCGCCAACTCTAGATGAGGCTCCAAGCGCTCCCATTTTCGATTCGAACGCCACTCCGTGTCCACGAAAGTATCGAAGATCTGAAAGGGCCCCTTGCGCCACGGAGCGAGCCCGCGGAGAGTCTTATCCACCTGCTCAAGAGTGCTTTCGTCCAGCTGCCCCTCACAAGTCACGGCGGCTCTCTGAAAATCGACTCGCTCCGTCTCGATTTCAGGCAACTCGTCATAGAGCTTGAGCCAACGGGGGAGGTTGCCGTTCTTCTCCGGGTCGAACGCTTGCTCACAGTGGGCCATCAAATCGGCGCTCCAGCGGCGGGAGCGGTTGAACTGGGAAATAGCCTCGAAGGCGGGAGCGCTGTTGATGTATTTTTCGAAGGGGCTCATGGCGGTCGCTCATTTTTCGGCAGTGATCGAGAAACCTTGGTTTCTCCTGTAACTTTCTATTGACAAAACTGTAACTTCAGCCGGGAACTGTCCACTGGTGTACCACCGTTGACCCTTGTACAAATCAAGAAAAACGAGGTACCACGCCATGAGAATATCCGAAAAGAAACGCCCCACCCTTACCAAAAAGCGCGAAACGAGCAAACCAGAGAAGAAGAACGAAGCCCCTAAGAGCGGCGACTCCGGCGGGAAATGGAAACGAGTCGATGACAGTAAAATCTCCCGAGAAGCACGGGAGAAGGCTGATAAGAACGATAGCAAGGTCGCCGACCGCTTCAAGGACGCTTGGTTTGGCGGGGACGACAAAAGGAGCGGCGACTCGGTCTCGGACAAGGACAAAGTCGAGAGCGGCAACTCCATTTCCAACAAAGAGAGCGACCTCGATCCCGCCGACAATCCGGAATCGTTCGAAACCGGCACCCTGGACTACTACAAAGACCGCGAGCAAGACTTCAAAGACCGCAACCCGGGCGCCGAAGTGCCGGACTACTACAGTGAGTACGGCGACCGCTACGTGAACGAGTTTAACGAGCTTTCCCCGGACCTCTCCGAGGACGGCCAGGAGTGGGTGACAGAAACTCGGGTCAATCTGCAGGACGCATTCGAAGACCAGATTGCCGAGGATCCTAAGGCGTTCGCCGAGTTGGAGAGAGATCCGGAAAAGCTGAGAGAGTGGGCTTTCGACTCCCACTCCGACGCCTATCTCGATGCCGGCTTCGCGGATCTGCCGGCTGACGATATCGTGAAGATTGCGACCACTCCCCGCTTTGAGGACTTCTTCTCCAACGACGCCTTGAAAGAGGCGGTGGAGGTGGGCGTTCAGGCCCTGGTGGACAATCCGTCTCTGGCGGCCGAGATCCCGCCGGCGGCCCTGCGCCGGGTGGGTGAACTGGCCAAAGACGGCGCTATCAATCTGGCTGAAAACGTGGTGGACGGGATCTCAGACCTGGCCAACGGTGTGACTGACTTCGCGGGGGACGTTGCTGAGGGAGCGGGCGACGTTGCCGGTTCGGTCGTGGACGGTGTGGCCGGTGGAGTGGATAGAGTCCTCGGCGGATTGGGAATAGGCTAGGCGAGGTTTGACCACTTCGGGCACCGAATCGGTGCCCGAAGTGGAAAAGGACAAGATATACTCTCTCCCCCTCCAGCAAGTGGGGGATTTCAAGTTCGACGAGCAGGTTGTGCGGGTCTTCCCCGACATGATTCAGCGGTCGGTGCCCGGCTACGGCTCGATACTCTCGATGATCGGAGAAGTCGCGGAAAGCCATGTCAAGCCGGACACGGCGGTATTCGACCTCGGTTGCTCATTGGGGGCCTGTACCATGGTGATACGCCCTCGCATCCCCCAAAGCTGCGTTATCCACGCGATAGACAACTCCCAAGCTATGACAAACGCCTTAGAGGCACGCCTGAAAGAGCTGCCGGGAGGCTGCGAGGTGCGACTGCGGTGTGCCGACATACGGGAAACGACAGTGCAAAACGCCTCTCTCTCAGTATTAAATTTCACTCTTCAATTTGTTCCCAAAGAGGAGCGCGAGGCACTTTTAGGAGTGATCGCCGACGGCACGCTCCCTGGCGGAGCACTGGTGCTGTCGGAGAAGATCTCCTTCGAAAACGAAGCCCACCAAGAACTCCTGACCACCCTTCACCACTCATTCAAACGGGCCAACGGATACAGCGATCTGGAGATCGCTCAGAAGAGGACCTCTTTGGAAAACACGCTGATTCCGGAATACCTACAAACCCATCTCGACAGATTGAAGCGAGTCGGTTTTTCGGTCGCTACCTGTTGGTTTCAGTGTTTTAATTTCGTTTCGATCCTGGCCGTGAAATAGGGAGTTTTTGATGAACCGAGAGCAAGCCCACGAAATTCTCTGCGAGCACGTTCAGAGCGAGTCGCTGCGCAATCACTGTCGGGCGGTGGAGGCGAGCATGCGCCGATACGCCGAGTTGGGAGGGCACGATGTAGAAGCTTGGGGCGTCGTCGGCCTGCTCCATGACTTCGACTACGAACTCTATCCGGAAGCCCCCGACCACACTCGAAAGGGTGCCGAAATTCTGCGCGAGCGGGGTCTTGATGAGGAAATTATCGGGGCCATTCTCTCCCACGCCACCTGGAATCAAGAAGAGTATCCGCTGAACACGCCTCTCCGGAAGACGCTCTTCGCGGTTGACGAGCTCAGCGGTTTTATCACGGCGGTCGCGCTCGTTCGTCCGGACAAACTTGAGGGAATGAAACCGAAGAGTGTGAAAAAGAAGCTGAAGACGGCTTCCTTTGCCGCGGCCGTAAGTCGGGACGACATCCATCAGGGCGCCGAACTTCTGGGGCTCAGTCTGGACGAGCATATCGCCAACTGTATCGAGGCTTTACAACATCGGGCCGAGATGCTCGGCCTCACCTAAATATGCTAGGCGGAGCGGACGGCCGGAATGATGGTCTCTGCGAAATGTTCGATGCCGAGCGAATCGGAAGGGTCTTTGAATGCATAGATAGCGTGATCGAAGCCCAGCTCACGCAGCTTCAAAATCTTGTCTAAAACCTTCTCGGCGGAGGCTTTATTTTTCAACGAAGTCTGCCCCACAACAGTCTTGGAAATCAAGCCGTAGTCTCGGCCCTCTCTCTCGCAATGCTCTTTCAATACCTCAAGTTTGTGAGACAGAGTTTCCAGACCCGCGTGCTCGAACAGGTTGCAAGCCTGCGCGTATTTCGCCACCAGTCGCAGCGTCTTTTTCTCACCCATACCACCGATCATGATCGGAGGATGAACTCGACCGATCGGTTGCGGAACGCACAAGGTCTCTTCGAGCTCATAATGCTTCCCCTTAAACGCGCCGTTGTTGCCCGACCACATCTGAAGACAGATGCGCAGCGTCTCTTCCAATCGCTCAAAACGCTCGCTCACCGGCGGGTAGTCGACTCCCAACCCTCGATGCTCCCGCTCGAACCATCCTGCACCGATCCCCAGCCAGGCTCTCCCTTCGCTCAACACATCCAGAGTGGTGACGGTCTTAGCCAGGATGCCGGGATGCCGATAAGTCACCCCCGTCACCAGCGTGCCCAGCTCGATTCGCGAAGTGCAGGCAGCCAAAAAGCCTAGCGTTGTGTAGCTTTCCAGCATATCTTTCTCTGCAGACCCGATGTGAGGTATCTGAAAAAAATGGTCCATCACCCAGAGACTCGAGAAACCCGCCTGCTCCGCCAGCACGCCCGTTTCTCTGAGGTGCTGAGCCAGAGCCGCCGGCCCGCCGGGCAAGGAAAAATTCGGAATCTGCAAGCCGATCTTCATCCATCGACTTTCCATGGCCGATCCAAGAAACCTGGAAGGTCCCCCGACCCGCTCCGGTGCATCGAACCCCATGCTAGAAACCGAAGCCACCCGCTATTTCTACGACCTCACACCGGAGCGTATCTTCGATGCGTTCGAACAGGCGGGCCTCTATATCCAGCCCACTCTCCGGTGGATGAACTCTCTGGAAAACCGGGTCATCGGAGTGGAGGACGACGAGGGTGAGCGTTGGGTGGGCAAGTTTTATCGACCTGGCCGCTGGACGATGGAGGCGCTGGAGGAAGAGCACGGTTTCATGCAAGAGCTCTTCGATGCCGATGTCCCGGTGAGACCGCCGCTGACTCTCGATACCGGCAGCACCGTAGGCGAGATCGAAGGAATTCTCTTCACCGTCTTCCCTCACCAACTGGGACGCATGCCCGATGAGATCACCCTCGACCACGCCAACGAGCTAGGTGGATTGGTGGCTCGGATACACCAGGTCGGCGAGAAGAAGATACTGCACCACCGACCGACCATCGGTCCGGCAACTTGGGGCGAAGAGAGTCTCGACCAGTTGGAAGCCGAAGGAGTCGTGCCGCTTCGCCAGTGGGAGCCTTATCACGATCTCGTGTTGGACTTGATCGACCGGTTGGAAGATATCTTCGATGATTTCAAAACCCTCCGAGTCCACGGAGACCTTCACCGTGGCAATATTCTCTGGAGCAGCCAGGGCCCGTCTTTCGTCGATTTCGACGACCTCACCATGGGTCCGGCCGTTCAGGACCTCTGGATGCTTCTCCCGGGCAGAGACGAGGACGACTGGGTGCTCAAGGAAGCCTTTTTGAGGAGCTATGAAAAGGTCCGACCATTCGACCGCGAGGAGCTGGAACTGGTAGAACCCCTTCGGGCGCTGAAGTTTGTGCGACACGCGGCCTGGGTTGCACGAAGACGAAACGACCCCGCTTTCCTCAAAGTCTTTCCGGAAGTGGAAACCGAGAGTTACTGGAACCGAGAACTCAGGGACCTTCAGGCCCAACTTCAACTACTCTGATTTTCGTACTGTTTTTATCCCATGGGACCCTTGCATTTTTCGCTCATTTTAGGTACTCTAACAACAGGTCAGACGACCGCCAAAAGCTAGATTTTATAAGGGCCACTAGGCTCTGGAGCGATAGGTTTCCCGAGGGTGCCACTGCAAGCTCTATAGCGTGTTACATATGAACTATGTAGCTTTGGTGAGTACGAGACCAGGGATCGGTCGTGACGCCGTACCCGCGCGCAAACTAGATGAAAAAGACGGCAGGTGAAGGGCCGTCTTTTTCGTTTCCGGGACTTTTGGGTCCGCGCTCTGTGTAAGGTTTGGCCCCTAGCCTTTACGAATAAACTCGTACTCGGAATTTGTCAGGTCGTTGTAGACACCTAACGCCGAGGATGTCCCCAGAGCGATCGCTGCGCCTGTCAATGTGTCTGCACCGGTCATGGCCCCCACAAGTAGTCCGGTTCCAAGCAGGTTGGCACCGATGCCCACCCAGCCAATCATTTGACCCAGTGAGCCGGGTTTGTAGTCGCGACTGGGAACGTGTTTGTTCGTGAAGCCGGCTTGAGCCGTGACGCCCATCAAAGGTACCGCTCCCAAACCGGCGACCGCGAGACCTCGACCGAACATTCCCGGCAATCTAGAAGACTCGACGAAGCGGTCTCCTTCATCCTGTTCGGCAGGCTGGCCGGCGCTCCGGGCGTTTGCGCTGTTGTTTGATACGAACTGTCGGGTTGGTTTGGTTGATGAAATCTGCATAGGACCTCCGCTTGATGGCTAGATCCTATTTGCTCGGCGTCACGGTATCGTCAAAACGTCGTTAAGGCTCGACTTGGCCGGCTCAACGGGTTGATAAAACTCAAAGGGGGAACAAAGCTGAGACGTGATCAGTTCGAAGAACGGAAAATTTCTGGCTGGTGGATTCCTTACTGTGAGCCTCGGACTATGGCTGCGCTCCCTGGCCCTTGTTCGCGAGCCCTGGTACGACGAGTACTACTCGCTGGTCGAGTCGTCCACGAGTTTGCAGACACTACGCGAAGGCGATCAACCACCTCTCTACTTTTTTCTGCTGGCCCTGGCGCGCGCTCAAGATTCGGTTTGGGAGGCGAGAGTCTTCACGCTTCTGATTTCGGCGGTCTTCCTCGTTTGTCTGTTGCTATTTCTTCGCAAGTTTGGACACCAAGGGGCACTTCTGGCCTGCCTTGTCGGAGCAACAGCGCCGATGCTCACGCGCTACGGGGTCGAGATCAGAGCATACGGGCTACTAGTCCTGCTTTCTTTGGTGGTCGTACAGTTGACCGACTACCTGAGGAAAAAGCCGGACTCCCCGCCGGCCTTCCTGGCGCTTCTGGTCACCCTGATCGCCGCCTCGTGGACTCACGCCGTCGGTGTCTTTCTTGCCCCGGCGGCCGTGGGAATCTGGAGACTGGGTTCGCGGGGGTCCAAGCCGCAATATTTCCGTTGGATTTCGCTCCTCTTCGTGCCCGTCATGGCCACCGGCACCTGGCTACTCTACTATCGCCTCGACAAGAAGCATCGATACGGCTGGATTCCCGAGCTCTCCTGGGACAAATCCACCGCCGAACTCTTCAAATTCGTGACCGGGTCGGGGGGAATCCCGAGCTTCTCGTCTCCTTGTGGGGACTCCATTCAGCCCGCTGTCACAGCGAGCCTGGCGCTGTTTACTCTCGCTATCGGAGTCGCCGCTTGGAAGGGTCGGGAGGGGCGCCTCTATCTCTGGGGGGTCGGACTCTACCTCGCGCAGATGGTGTTCGTTTCAGCAGTCTACGAAGGCATCATCTTGGGACGCACTCTCTTGCCCATGTTCGGGTTTCTACTGTTCTTCTTCGCAGCGAGCTTTGAAAGCATCCAGGAGAGACGGATTCGCCTTCTCGTCGGCGCCCTCGTCGTCACCTTCTCGTTACTCTCCGTTTGGCGCTGGGTCGCTTGTGACGCCGCCCATTCTCCCGAGCCATGGAATCAAGTCGCCACTGTTCTCAAGGAAAACGCTACCGACTCCGATATCATCCTGGCAGAGTACCGCATCCATCCGATCCCGCTTTTCCATCTCCCTGAGTTCAAGGGCGAAATGGACTTCTATATGGGGCCTGGAGACGTCGACGTTCAGGATACCGACCCCGACAAAGTTGTCTACCTTCTCGCCTTTGCGCAGTCGAACAGGCGAGGTAACGAGGAACTCTATGCCAGGTTTGCTGAACTTCGGGATGGGGCGATTCTTTACAAGGACCGGTTGGCGACGCTTTGGCGGTATGAGGTGGAACGCCAATCTTCCAAGTGAACGCTACAACGCCGGCCGGACCTCTTCCACAAATCGCTGCAAAGACTCCCCCCGACCGATATCCAGAAAGTAAAAAATCATATAGTCGATGCGGGCTTCGTCTCGGTAGCGACAAAGTTGCTCGGTCACTTCGTCCACCCTATGGGAAAAGAGCACCTTGACCGTCATAGCCTCGATATCGGCCTCGGACTTACCGGCGTCGCCGAGGATCTTGCGGAGTTCGGCGGGGTCGTGCAACGACAGGTAGACGTTCATACTGCGGGTGATTTCCGAGGGGTCGCGGCCGATTTTGTGGCAGTGGTCGTCGAGCACTCGATTTTTGTGTTGGACGGTCTCCAAGGAACCGGCGAAGTTGGAGTAGTTGGCGTATCGAGCGACGGTCCGCAGGGTGAGCTGCTCGCCGCCGCCGGCGATCCAGAGGGGTGGATGGGGATTTTGAATAGGCTTGGGGTGGTTGACGGCGCCATTCAAGGAGACATCGCAGCCGGAATAGTCTTTGACCTCACCGAGGCCGACTTTGTAGTACTTTCCTTGAAACTGAAACCGTTCTTCCATCCACATCCCCTTGATGATCTGGACGGCTTCGTCGAGCATACCGATGCGCACCGAAGGCCTGTCGAAGGAATACCCGTAGGCCACGGCCTCGTGCTGATACCAACCCGCTCCCAGGCCGAACTCCAGTCTGCCGTTGGAGATACAGTCGATGACGGAGGTCATCTTCGCCAGCAGAGCCGGAGGGCGGTAGAAATTGCATCCGCACATCTGTCCGAGTCGGATGGTGGTGGTGGCTTCGGCCAGGGCGGCGGTGGTGCTCCAGACCTCGAAAGTGGCCTCGGGCCTGGCTTCCGGCACCGTGTGGAAGTGATCGTAGAGCCAGACGCTGTCGAACTCTAAGCGTTCGATCTCAAGAGTCAGCTCTTTCAATCTTTGATACTGGTCGAACCCGTTTCCCAGGTTCATCAAGTCCATTCGCCAGCCTTGAGGGGTGAAACATCCGAACTTCATGAGCTAACTTTCCTCCAGTAAACCGAGGCGTCGGTGATGGGGAGAATCTCCTCGGTGATGTCGTGGGCCGCCCGATACTCGTCCACCGCCTTTCGGCACCCACAGGGCACTCCGTAGTCGTCGACGATAAGATAGCCTCCGGGTGAGAGTCTGGGGTAGAGGTGATGGAGGGCGTCGTGGGTGGACTCGTAGAGATCTA
>Ga0208701_100014_pt1 | contig 92396 bp, 89 predicted proteins | sample DeeseametaMP1482_FD_184188 | JGI IMG/M metagenome (GOLD analysis project Ga0208701, IMG submission 184188) | Marine microbial communities from the Deep Pacific Ocean - MP1482 (SPAdes) | ecosystem: Environmental > Aquatic > Marine > Oceanic | place: South of Fiji, South Pacific Ocean | collected... | reverse complement strand
CGTGCCAACCGGCATGGTCATGCTATCCCACCCGGCATGCCACACAATCCGCTCCGGTTCTCGACTACCGTGCCGTGCCAACCGGCTTGCGCCCACGCGCATTCACCCACACTCCCAAATCTCGGCCCCACCCGCCTACCGACGATACGCTCCCAAGAACTCAGATAAAGAAAACGAGGCCCCGAAAGGCCCCGTTTTTTCTACTGAGCTATCAGCTCTCAGTGCTAGTCGCGTCCACCGGCAATCAGCAGGCTCAGAACAGCTTGGAACAGGTTGAATACACCGGCGAACAGCATCAGCGCGCCCGCCGCGGGGCTGTTGAAGTTTCGGTCGGTGACGATGAGGCTGGTGGTGGCGGCGAGTTGGTAAACGCCCAACATCCCGACAACACCGGAAATGATGATGCTGAAAATAGAACTCTGCAGGAACATGTTAGCTGGCACGGCTACCACGGCAAACCCGAAGAGTCCCCACATCATCGCTCCGCTCATCTTGAACTGAGTTTTGTTGATGTGAACGTAGGCGGTAATGGCCGCGAACATGGCACCGGTTACCACGATGGCGGTGGAGACAAGGTTGCCTCCTCCACCCAGGTCTTGGCCGCTAAAGTGCAGACCGACAAAAACCAGAGGCGAAAGACAGAGACCGGCGATGGCACCGTCGAGCGCCAGAGCAGGAACTGCCAGTCGGGGAGTGTTTTCCGCCACTCGAAGCGCCATTGCCGGTACGAAGTTCAGGACGAGCAAACATCCCAACCAGATAAAGCTACTGGAAAACATGAAGGTCAAGAAACCTTCCGAGTGCGAGCCCCAGTAGGCACCGGCCATACAGCCGAAGACCGCCACCGCAAGGTAGAGGTAGGTGGTGTGAATCATATTTTGGCGACGAAGAACTTCGCTGCGGTCAGGCAACGTAGCTTCTCCGCGCACTGTGTAGGGGTATACTGAACGCTGGTCCTCAAGCGGGACCTGGTGTGACGCCCCTAGGGCCGCACCGTCGTGGTTTCTCTCAAATTGACTCAAGATATCCTCCAATTGACGAATAAATTCGACTTGTTCACTCGGTCACCTCGTTTCCTGAAGGCGCTCCGGGTATCCTCTTGCCCAGTATAACGCGGGATTAGACCATAAAGTTCCCTTGACCGTGTGGCAAAATGAGGAGGAAGTGCAAGGAAGCGAGCAAAACGGGGGCAGTCGTGGATCTTCGTCTAGCAAACCAGCAATATCACATGCAGCGGGCTATGCAATTGGCCGCCGGCGGCCTTGGCCGCACCAGTCCGAACCCCGTTGTGGGTGCCGTCATCGTCAACAACGACAAAGTTGTGGGTGAAGGTCTCCATTTACAGGCCGGCGAGCCTCACGCCGAGGTCTTCGCTCTGCGAGAGGCCGAGGAGCAGGCTCGCGGCGGCACACTTTACGTGACCCTGGAACCATGTTGTGTAGAGGGACGGACGCCTGCTTGCGTACCGCAATTGGTGGAGGCCGGGATCAAGAAAGTCGTGGTCGGTCTGGTGGATCCCGACCCTCGAGTGCAGGGACGGGGCTTGGCACAGCTCAGGGAAGCCGGTATCGAGGTGCAGATGGCAGAAGATGATCTGCAAGAACTGTGCGCCGAACTCAACCGGGGATTTATCCGACGAATATCCTCCGGCCGTCCCTACGTCACCATGAAATTCGCCTCTTCACTGGACGGCAAAATCGCCACCCACACGGGCGATTCCAAGTACATCACAGGCTCGGAAGCCCGTAAGTGGGTCCATCGGGAGCGAGACGACCATGACGCCATTATGGTGGGGATTAACACCGTCCTCAACGACGACCCGCTCCTCACGGCTCGCGATCCTTCGGGACGGACTCCCACCAAGATCATTGTGGACAGCAAAGGTCGACTCTCCTCCAAAGCCAGGCTGTTTCAGGACATCGAAAACGGTGTCATCGTCGTGACGACCGTCGCCGGCGCTCGAAACATCGAGCCGCGAGAGGGCCTCAAAGTATTGACCGTCGACGGAGACACCGGTCGAGTCGATCTCAACAAAGCTATGCAAGAGCTGGGGAAGTTGGGACTCAACACAGTCTTCCTTGAGGGCGGGTCAAGACTGAACGGCTCCATGCTAGATTTGCGACTTATCGACAGGGTAGCGGGGTTTGTCGCTCCTGTTCTGCTGGGCGGCGCCAACTCTCCCACTCCCGTTTCCGGAAGAGGCCTCGCAAACGTCGCCGACGGACTGAAGCTCCGCGACGTCGGCTGGACGGCCCTGGGCAACGACCTTCTGATAGAAGGCTACCTCTGGAAACCCGGAGACGTCCTCGAACTACCTAGTCGAATCTGACCCCCGGCAAAGGTCCGAAGGCCGCCCCGCCAGAAAACCGCACCTTCAGCATGGTCTGTGGAAATGACGATATCGGTCTGGATGAAGCCTGCCGACTGATTCTCGAGGGAGACTCGAACCTCTTCGGGGGAGCCGCGTTCGAGCGCGACCGGCATTTCGGCAAGACCCTAACCTACAGCCCCAAAGTTTTTCTCCCCGTCACCAATCTATGTCGCGATCGTTGCAGCTACTGCACCTTCCGGAAAGGCCCGAAGGACAAAGGCGCCCACACCATGACGCTCGAGGAGATCGGCGCCCAGGTCTCCACCGGCTCTAAGCAGGGCTGCCACGAAGCGCTGCTCTGCTTGGGAGATCGCCCTGAAGCAGTGTTTCCGAGCTACCGGAAGCTTCTCGGAGACTGGGGATTCCGTAGCACCACGGATTATCTCGTTGAAGTCAGCGAGCACTGCCTTCGAAACGGTCTGCTTCCCCATACCAATGCAGGCCTTCTCTCTGCCGAGGAGATGCAGGCTCTTCGCCCCACCAACGTCAGCATGGGTCTGATGCTGGAAAACATCTCGGAAAGACTTTGCCAGGTCGGAGGAGCCCATCAGAGCGCCCCCACCAAACAACCTGCCCGCAGACTGGAGATGTTGGAAAACGCCGGCAAGCTCAAGATCCCTTTCACGACCGGCGTTCTGGTCGGCATCGGCGAAACGGTGGAGGAGCGAGTTCTCACCCTTTTCGCCATTCGCGATCTCCATCGGAAATACGGCCATATCCAGGAAGTGATAATCCAGATTTTCCGAGCCAAAGACGGCACCCGAATGGCCGACTTCCCGGAGGTTAGCGACGAGGAGCTTTTTCGCACGGTGGCGGTCAGCCGATTGATTCTCAAGGAGATGAACGTGCAAGCCCCTCCGAACCTGACTCCCGAAGGTCACACCAGACTGATCGAGGCCGGCATCAACGATTGGGGCGGCATCAGCCCCGTGACCTGTGATTTTATCAACCCCGAGGCCCCCTGGCCCCACTTGAAGGACCTGGAAAACATCTGCCGGGAATCCGGCTTCCGACTGGAGCCCCGCCTCCCCGTCTATCCCGAATACCTGGACTACGATACCTGGATAGACCCGGCCTTAGAACCTCACGTCCGAAGCCATTTAGGAAAACACCATGCAACACCCGTTTGATGCCTTTTCACCATCTCAGAGAGGCGCTCTTGAATCCGCTCTTTCGGGTCAGGAACTCAACCGTGAAGAGGCCCTGAGCCTGACCGACCTGGCCCCACGCCAAGTCAGTCTTTTGGCCCTGGTGGCGGACCAACTCAGAGAAGAGCAGTGTGGCCCACAAGTGAGCTATGTGGTCAACCGCAACGTCAACTTCACCAACGTGTGCATCAAGTCATGCCGGTTTTGCGCTTTCAGCCGCGATCACCGAGACCAGGAAGGCTACTTCCTCAACACCGCTCAAATTCTGGAGCGAATCGCTCAAGCCAAAGCGTTCGGGGCCACCGAAGTCTGTATCCAGGCGGGTTTGCCGCCCAAGATGGATGGAGATCTGTACATCAAGCTGACCCGAGCGGTGAAGGAGCGCTTCCCCGAAATGCACCTTCACGCGTTCTCTCCCGAGGAGGTTCTGTACGGTGCCGTCCGCTCGAAATGCAGCACCAGGGAATACTTAGAAGAGCTTAAGCAAGCCGGACTAGATACGCTTCCCGGTACTTCGGCAGAAATTCTGGACCAGTCGCTTCGCGACGAGCTGGCGCCCGGACGGATCACCGTGAGTCAGTGGAAAGAGATCATCACCGAAGCTCACCTACTGGGACTTCGCACAACTTCGACTATGATGTTCGGTCATATCGAGTCTCAATCTGACTGGGTCGATCACATGCTGACGCTTCGCTCCATGCAGCACTCCACCGGCGGATTCACGGAATTCGTGCCTCTCGGCTTCGTGTACCAAGAGGCGCCTTTGAGCTTCATGAAAGAAATGAAGCACCGCCAACTCGGTCCCAGCGGTCACGACGTCATTCACGTTCACGCTCTAGCTCGGATCCTGCTTGGAGCCAGCTTCCGAAACATTCAAGCCTCGTGGGTCAAAGAAGGAGAGAAAATCGCTTCCCTACTGCTCGCCGCGGGATGCAACGATCTGGGCGGAACGCTCATCAACGAGAGTATATCGACTGCGGCCGGAGCATCTCATGGGCAGTTGCTCTCACCCCGCAGGCTGCGACGGTTAATTCGATCAGCGGGCCGAGAACCGGTGCAGAGAAACACGGTGTACGACGTTCTCAGAGCGTTCCCCGACGGCGACGATCCCGCCGAAGCACTCGATGAAGTCGAAAATCCCAATGAAGTGTTCGGCTCCTATCAAGAACTGACCCAGGATAAGGACAACCGCTTCCTCCACCCTTCCAAGAAAGCGCTGGTTTAAAAGGACCCCAGTGCTGCGTCAACCCTAAGCGGTCGGTGAAACCAGCCGGACGGCCAGATTGTAGCCCAGCCATAGTCCGAAGAACCCGAGGCCAAGATGCGCCCCCAGGTGCCCCAGGACGATTCTTAAGCTTGCGTCCTGACTCAACTTAAAGACTTCTAGGATAAAGGTCGAAAAGGTCGTGAGGCTCCCTAGAAAGCCGGCCAGGACGAAAGCCGTGAGAATATCCTTGTGAGGCTGACTCATCTGCCCGATCACCACCACCAACGCCCCCATCAGCACACAGCCGATCAGGTTGGAGAGAAGAGTACCGGCGGAGAAGGATGAGTGAGGATTCCAGTCGGTCAACCCCTTGCCCAGTCCATAACGCAGCAATGCCCCCAGCGCCCCTCCCAGAGCCACCCACACCAGCTTCACTTATTGAGACCAACCTCCACCACCGGCTCGGGGTGATGACATCTCAGCAAATCGTAGGTCGCCAGGCGGATCTTTTCGATTCGGCTTCTCAGCAAGTAGTTGGTGAGGGATGATTGAAACTCGTCCAAGGGCGCTTTCTCTTTGGGGCGGTCGTAGTCCAGAAAGTCGAGGACGGACTGGGGCAACTCTCGAAACTGCACCAACATCTCCACTGCTTCCCAAAACTCGTCTTCGGTCGTCTCCCAGTTCACCAACCACAGTCGATGTTGCCGCAGATCGGATTCGAGCGGCTCCCACATACCCTCGCTCAACGGACCTATCGCTTCGGCTGTCCGACAAACAGCGTGAGGATAGAGCCTCAGACCCTCCAAGAAAAGATGAGGGTCGTGCCGGATCAAGCGCTTGACCCCAATCAGGAGGTGCTCGCCTCGCTTTTCTTTCCCCAACCGACTTTCCACGTGCTTTAAGCAGGGGTCCGGTAGGTCCATCAAAAGCCGTCGTTGCTCTTCATCGAAAAAGGGCCAGAGTTCCAGCCAGAGCGTGATGGTATCGGGCTTCTTGATAAACGGAGCAGCGCAAAGCCTCTCGCAGAACTCGCCCAGGAGCTCGGTCTGTTGAAACTCCCGGTTACTCAGTATCTGCTCGGCTTGCGCCTTTTTTTTGTTGTAATGCGTCTTCACGAAAGCTATAGTCTCGGTGTGCCAAAGACCTCGGTCTTTGGATGGGAGTATAAAGCCTGGCCTCGCGGGCTGGCAAGGGAGAACCGAATGTTCGAAGAGATAGTGGACGAAGCCGACCTGGAGTGGAGCGAGAATCGCTTGAGGGTCGAGGTCTTGAGTTTGAAGAAATCGGGTGACGTGGAGAAGCTCTTCAGGCTGTATGGAGTCCTTGCTCACATTCTAGCTCGGCGGGGAGACTACCTAAAGGCCCAGGACGCCCTCAACGACGCTGAATTCCTTGTCGTGGAGCATAAATGGCGAGGTACCGATAAGGAAGTCTGGTGCCATCACGATAGGGCCCTGGTCTTCGCCGAGTTGGGTCGACCCGGCATCGCTCGAACCAATCTAGAACGGGCCCGCGAACTCCTGGTAGAAGAGCGAGATCAAGAAGTCCTGGCCGCTATTGAGAAGGCGGAGAAGGCGTTGGAGAGCTGCTCATAGGTGCCTGGGGGCTGGCGCCTTCTCCCAGAATCCGAGCATCGGTAAGGAAAGAGACCCCGATGTTGCCGGACGTACCTACCATGAGAGCTTGAACGATCGGCTGGTCCAGAGGCTCGCTATCTTCGGAGTACCAGGTCACCAAGAAATTTGCCCCCGACCCACCGCTGGGGTCGTTTTCCTCTACAAAGTACTCGGTCGTGGCTAGAGGGCCAAGAACCGTTTCTTCCTCGGCATACTTTTTCAACAACTTGCCGGCCGAGTCGTAGTATTCCACCGATTTCACCACCAGGTTGTGCTTGAGACTGGTGTTGCGAAGGCTCAGTGTGATCGACAGATTGTAGGGCCTGCCGTCCTGGAGATAGACGTGGCTGTAGCAAGGGATGTAAAGCGTCTGACCGGTGCTGGTTGCGCTACTCGGTCGCTGGGTGACCCCGGACGGCGGCGGCAGGGGTCTCACCCCCTGGGAATCTTGGGAAAGCGGCTGGCAACCGGTGAACAACAAAAGCAGAAATAGGACGAGAAGTCTCACCCTGGTGAGTTCCGAGAAATATCCTGAGTTACCTGGTTTAGACCTCTAGTCGTTGCCGGTGACTGAAGACGGTACTCTCTTCGGGACACTGCCAGCACACTCGGATGGTGCCGGAGTTTGAACTTCCTACAGTGGGCGTCACCGGCTGCTCGTCGGTGTGCCATTCGTCGCTGGATACGATAGAAGGCTTCTGATCCACCAACTCTTCCGAGAGGTCCACGGAGTGTCCGTCCATAGCGTAGGAGGCCGCGGAATTGATACCGCTGCGCTGCTTGAACTCCGTCGTGGCCAGGATCATCGCCTTGGCCATCGTGAACTTAGACTGTTCTTGAGCCGGGCTTTTCGCCGATGCGCGTCCCTTGCGGAGCATTTTTGTTGTAGCTAGGTGCCTCACTCTTAAAGAATACAACCATGAGCGAGGTAATTTCAATGAATTTGCTTGCCGACATGTAAATAAAATTTCTAAAATGTTAACTTTTCGATCAAATTTCGGCTACATGGGGGCCGAACTGGGGAGAGTCCAACTAGAAGGAGGAGCTAGATGACCGTATCGAGCGTGTTGAGAGGGCGTTTGTGCGGGGAGGGGTTGGCTTTGATCACCATATTGGCCGTGCCGGGAGTGATCGACCGGTAGCGAGCCTTTTTTACGAAGTCCGAGTCAGGCTTCGTCTGCACAGGGGCCGCTTTACCTAGCTCGGATGTCGAGGTTACTCGCCGATTGTTCTGAAGAGCGTTGAGGTCGGAGGGAACGTGAGCCGTGTCGGCGGGCCTCTTCTTGCGTCGCACTCGGCGCAGTTTGACCAACTTACCGTCTTCACGCCTCTTGTACTTGGTGGCCGTATTGGGTGTCATCTCGCCACGGTGGATCCTGGCAAGCTTGTTGTCGGAAGAGAGATGTCCCGATGGTTTGCAAGAATGGAGCCTCATAGTGTGCTTCCAGTATAGGGCACCGATGTTTCCAACTTGTTAAGGTTACGTTATTTCTTAAAACGAGACTTTGACTTCGGTGGTCAATTCGCGATTCAGAACTCTCCATAGATAGATAAAACCAACCGCGGCGACGCAGAGAGCGACGAGCCCTTTGAGGTAAAACCCCAAAAACAGATATCCTAGCGAAAACAGCCCGCCGACGAGAAAAGCCGTTCCGGATGTCAGCTTGCCGAGCAGTCCCTGAGTGACCACGACGTGTGGACATCCGTCCGCGTGTTCGGCTTTCCACCATCCTCCGGGACCGACGCGCTGATAGAATGTCCTCAGAGTCTCCTCCGGCTCCGGCTTGGTGAGATAGGTGACCGCCAGCGTGATAAGCAGCGATAGCGGCACGATGATAAGGATCTTCAGATGGTAAGGACACTCCACTCCGTAAATGATCGGTGAGCTTTCGAAGAGTGCCGCGCTGTCTCCCTGATGCTGCCAGACAGCGAGTAATTCAAGACCGAGACTGATACCGATGGAACTGCCCATGGCCGCAATCTCAGACCAGGCGTTCAGTCTCCACCAAAACCATCGCATTAACAGGATCGCACCGGCACCGGCTCCCATGGACATGAGAAATTCCCAAGCGGCGCTGATACTGTGCATCCGCTCCGCCATCAAGACAGCCAGCACCATCAACAAGAGAGTGGCGAACTGGCTCACTCGCACATAGTGCTTGGGGTCGGCTTCCGGCTTGATGAATCGCGCGTAGATGTCGTGCACCAGGTAAGAGGCGCCCCAGTTGAGATGAGTATCGATGGTGGACATGAAAGCTGCCAGAAAGCTCACGATCAGCAGGCCCTTCAAACCGGGCCCGAGGAAGTCTCGAACCATCAACGGATAAGCCGCCTTATCTCCCAGGGCGTACTCACTAACATCAGGGAAAGCCACCAACGAAGCCAGCGCCACGAGAATCCACGGCCAGGCCCGAACCACGTAAAAGAGAAAGTAGAACCACAACGTGCCCCAGGCCGCGTGAGCCTCGTTCTTGGCCGACGACATCCGTTGGACGATGTATCCGCCGCCGTCGACATCGAAGCGACACCACCAGAGCATACAGATGAAGAGCACGACTTTGAAGAGGGGTGACAAAAGAAAACTCTCGTCGGGGGCGGGGGGTGGCGGAAAGAAATGAATTCTGTCCAGGTCTATCTTGGAAAGAATGGACTCCATCCCACCCAATTTCCGCACCGCGAAAAAGGCCAAAGCGTAGGCCCCGAAAGTGGCGATGGCAAATTGAACGACATCGGTGATGACGACTCCGTAGAAGCCGGAAAGCATCGCGTAGATGAGAGCCACCAGAGCGCAGCCCCAGAGAGCGCTCGTCTTATCGACGTCCAGGAGGATCGAAAGAATCGAGGTCATGGCGTTGAGGACCCAGCCCATGATGACCAGATTGAAGAGAGTGGCGAAAAAGAGCGCTTTAAACCCTCGCAAGAACGCTGCGGGTTTGCCGGAGTAGCGCATCTCGATCAGTTCGTTTTCGGTGAGGACTTCGGCCCGACGCCAAAGACGGCTGAAGAGGAAGATAGCCAGCAAGCTCGCCGGGATAGCGCTCCACCAATACCAGTTTTGCCAGATCCCGTACTGCCGAATGAACTCGGTGAGTGCGAGAGGCGTGTCGGCGGCGAAGGTGGTGGCTACCATCGATGTGCCCACGACCCACCACGGAAAACTGCGACCGGATAGAAAGTACTCTTCCTTGCTGGAGGTCGCTTTCTTGGAATAGTAGACCCCGACCCCCAGGGAAAGTATCAAATAGCCGATTATCAGAACCCAGTCGATGGTAGCTAAATGCACGCTCGTTCAACCTGCGAGAACCAGGGGATTCTCTCCTCTTGAGAAAGTCGACTCGATGCTCGAGGAAAGACCGGAATCGATGATGGTGATTGGCGCCCACCCCGACGATTGTGAATTTGGGGCGGGAGGGGTTGCGTTTGAGTGGGCCTCCAAGGGAACGCGAGTCATTTTCGTCATCGTGACGGATGGCTCCCGAGGGAGCGCCGGGTGCGACTCCAAGCCGGACGACCTGGTGCAGGTTCGACGTCGAGAGCAACACCGGTCGGCCGACATACTGGGGGTCTCGGAATGCCGGTTCCTCGGCTTCCCGGACGGTGAACTGGTGAACGATGAAACTCTTTTACGAGAACTCGTCCGAGTGATAAGAGAGTACCGTCCTCAGGCTGTTTTTACCCACACTCCCGAACATCTTGACCACCGGCGGTTTCGAGGAGGTGAGGGCGCCTGGGTGAATCACCGGGATCATCGAGCCGTGGGAGGCGCCACTCTCGACGCCGTTTACCCCTTTGCTCGAAACCCGAATTCGTTTCTGGATCTGAAGCTGGAGTGTCACGCCGTACAAGAACTGTATCTTTGGGGCAGTCGTTTCCCTAATATCCAGGTTCCCTGTACCGAGGGCATCCGGACCAAGGCACGAGCACTTGCCTGTCACAGGTCGCAGTTCAGCGACGAGACTGACTGGAACGAACTCGCTATGGGGTGGGGAGAAACCGAATCGTTCGAAAGGATCGAATTACCATGAAAATTGTTTTGATCGGAGCGGGCAGCGCCCAGTTTGGATATGGGACCTTGGGTGAGATCTTCTCTTCGGATGTGCTGAACGACTCGGAAGTGGCCCTTCTGGACATCAATCCAGACGCTTTGCGAACTGTTCACGGGACGGCGGAGGCGTTCGTCCAGCAGCACGGTCTTCCGACGCTAGTGACGGCCACCACCGATAGGACCAAGGCTCTCCAGGGTGCGGACTTCGTTATCATCTCCATCGAAGTCGGCGACCGCTTTGAGCTTTGGGACCAGGACCGGACCATCCCGCAACAGTACGGAATTCAACAGGTCTATGGAGAGAACGGTGGCCCGGGCGGTCTCTTTCACTCCTTGCGTATCATCCCACCTATTCTGGAGATCTGCGCCGACGTCCGTGCCATCTGTCCGGAAGCCTACGTCTTCAACTACAGCAACCCGATGAGCCGCATCTGCACGACCGTACACCGAGCTTACCCTGAATTGAGGTTTGTCGGACTGTGCCACGAAGTCTCTTCTTTGCATCGCTATCTCCCCGGCTTGCTGGGAGTGCCCTGGGAGAGCCTGAGCACGACCGCCGGGGGCTTAAACCACTACTCCTGCTTGCTCCGAGCCGCCTACCAGGACGGGCGCGACGCCTATCCCGATATTCGCTCCAAAGCACCCGAGTTTTTTCGCAAGCTACCTGGAGCCAGCGACTTTCTCGAACGCTACCGCAAGACGGGGAAACTGGTGGAGACCGAAGGCGTGACAGAAATCGATACTTCGGTACTGGAGTCGGCTCGGGAATGGGTGGAAAGAGGTCTCTTTACGTTTGTACTGGAGCACTTCGACCTGCTCCCCATCACCACCGACAGTCACATCGGAGAGTACTCGGCCTGGGCCTACGACGTTGTGGACCACAAAGGCATCCTTGATTTTTACACCTATTATCGTCTCTGCATGGCGAGTGTCGAGCCGGAAATCGAATTGACCACTAAAGAGAGAGTGGTGCCTATCATGGAGGCCGTCGCGGCGGATCGAACTCTCAACGAGGCGGCCGTGAACATTCCGAACGTCGGCTTTATCGAAGGTCTACCTGCCGATATCGCGGTGGAAGTGCCGGCTGTCATCGACGGCAAAGGCGTTCGCGGAGTTTCTCTGGACTGCATGCCGGCTTCTTTTCTCGGCCTGCTGCAAAACCAGGTGGGTGTGCACAGGATGACTGCCGAGGCGGTGCTTTCTAAAAGCAAAAAAGCCGCAGTGCAGGCTTTCCTGGTCGACCCGGTGGTCACCAAGGCTGCCTGCGCCACGGAACTCGTTGAGTTGATGGTGCAACTCCAATCGAAGCACCTGGGCTATCTTAAGTAACAGCTTCAGGAAGAAGTCGAGTGTCGGCCGCTTTGGACCGTAAGTAGGGGGGATTCGGGCTGTGAAGAGCTAGCGGACCGTCTTCTTTGACTCTCTGCCAGGCCTCCCGGAGTTGTCTCTCTTTGCTGTGGGACAGCGAAGTTCGAACGATGGTAGCGTCGTGTTGGTGCATCCTCTCGGCGACTTTGTCGAGAGTCATCTTTGAAACCAGAAGAAAGAGTGCCGACGAGTTTGGTTCTAACGCACGCTCGGCCGTATGCTCGATCGTGCGCAGGCTGATCCCGGACTGGGCTTGACTCAGGACGCCGCCGGTGAACATACCGATGAGGCCACCAAGGATCATGCCGAGGAAGGGCTCTAGGAAAAGGGCACCCGTCAGGGTTCCCCAGAGCGAGCCGCTCAAGAGTCCGTGAGTGGCAAGATCCGTGCGCGCTCGGCCTCGCAGACGGCCCTTTCCATCCTTGGCGGCCAAAGCCGCATCTTCTATCCGGATAAGGTGCTCGTCGTGCAGAGGGACCAGGTCTTCCAAGAAATTTTTAGCTCCCATCCTGGTAGGGAAGCTCAGAACGATCAGTTCGGGCAGCATGACCCTCTACTCAGAATCCTTTTCCTCAGATTCATCGCTCTTATCTTCGTCCGGGGCGGAAGCCCAGTAAGCCGGCGGGTCGCTGGCCGGGAAAGAACCGGTGCTCGCTTCCCGTACCTCGTCTTTCTTCTTTTTGATTTTACTTATGAGTTTTTTCTTGTTGCTTTGCATATCGTCTCCACCCTTATGCTATCGAAAGAGGCCGCGAGACGAGGGACACCAAGAGATAGAACCCACCTATCCGATCAGGGTGTGAGAGTTATCATTCCAGGGTCTTACCGAACGGAAAGGCGGAAAGCTTGAGCAGTTTCCAGTGCTGTTGAGCGAAAGGGATACCCACGATTGTGATAGTCAGTAGTAGCCCGAAGAGAAGGTGATTGAGCACCAGAACCCAGCCGAAGAGAACGAACCAGATGATGTTCAGCAGGGTTTGCAGGGTCGAGACATCGCTTTGTGTTTTGACTTCTTTGCCAAACGGGATCGCCATCGACCATCCCACGCTGATCTGCTTTAAACCGATCGGTATCCCGATAATGGTCGCACAGGTCGCGATGCCGGCGGTGATGGTGCCGAAAGCGGCGGTAAAGCCGCCGAAGATAAGCCAGATTATGTTGCCTAGGAGTGTCATATATCGTTCATTATAAGAAAAGTCGCGAGGTAGGTCGAGGATGAAAGTGTATGAGTAGTCTTAGAATGATACAATCTTAATCGGTACTCTGTACCTAGAGAGAGATTTGTGAGGGAAAAACATGTTTGGAAAGAAGAAGCCGAAACCGCAACACTTGATCATCGAGATAGCCTCCTCCGACAAGAAGAAGCCGTCCCAGCCCGAAGTCCGTGCCAACAAGTTCGTACTGACGGACAACGACGGGTTGACACGAGCGCAATTTCAGTGCGCAGCCGGAGGCGCCGTCGCTCTGACATTCCACGACGACCAGGGTAAAATGGGAGTCCTGCTCGGGCTCGACCCTTCGCAAAACCCGACGCTCGCCTTCGTGCAAAACGGCCAGAAGAAGGCGAATTTGGATATCGATAAAGGGACCGAGCAGCCTTCCTTAACCCTCCACGGGGCGGGCAAATCCAGTGTCAACGTCGGCTTCGACAAGACCGACAACGCTTCGCTCAGATTGACCGATGAAGCCGGCAACCTACGAGTGAGCATTTCTCTTTCGGCGGCGGGGGATGCTCAGGTCAAGCTATTCGACCACAGAGGCTACGTGGTAAGTGAGATGAAGGGCAAGTAGACGGGGAGATGTTCACGTTTCGTTCCCATGTCTGAACGCGCGGCTTGCTAATGTGACCGGGTGAATGTAACAGGCCATCCGAAATTCGACCCTTCCCGCCTTTCAAAGGGCGGATACGTACTCTACTTCCGCCACGCCTCGGCGGAGTCTGGCAAGGACATCAAAGACAATAGCGTTCCCGGCTGGTGGCGCTCCACCGACCCCGCGCTGACAAGGCAGCTGGATAATCACGGTATGCAGCAAGGCCTGCAGCTCGGCAAAGCCTTTCGCGATCAGCATGTCCCGGTGGACGAAGTGGTTTGCAGTGAGTTCCGTCGAACCGAGGATACCGCTTTCCTATTGGGCCTCGGGCGGCCCGAACCTAGCCCCGACCTGACTCCCCTGGCCTACGGCGACGAAACCCTACCCGGTCGCATCGAATCACGTCTGAACCACGAACCGGAGGCTGGAAAGAATACTGTTTTGGTCGCCCACGGACACGTGATGCCGCTGTTCGAGGAGCTGGACGAAGGCGACGCCGCGGTCTTCGACCCTAACGGAGAAAAGGCCGACTTTGTCGGTTATATCGATTTCGAAGACTGGAAAGTCAGCTAGAATTCCTCGAAGTCCGCAAGGTCGCCTGGGATTAGTCTGTGAGAGTTCCGTGAAAGGGCTCAAACAGGGGTGACGTGATAGATTAAGGCGTGGACTGTTCTGAATATCCAGATGACCCCGAGCCTTGCGAGCAAGTTTCCAGGAGCAAGCCCTCCCCCGATTCCCAGGAGACGCCGTAGATTGGCCACCACCACCCGGACACTAGTGGGATTCCAAGCCCAAGAAGAACCTTCGACTCGACGAAGAAAGTCGTTCCAATGACTTCTAAGAGACTCTTGGCTTTGATATATCTGAGCATTTTCGCGATGACCGGCCTGGCTGAAGCCCAGTATCAAAAGCCGACCCTGGAACAGGCGTCGAGAGTGTCGCTCGGGCAAGGCCTGAACGGCGGCGACCTGGAGCGGATGAAAGTGGGGTATCAGGCGGGCCTTCTCAAGATCCTAAGTGAGAATGACACGATCCTGTTTCTCAAAGGCTCGGGTACCGCAGCGGGAGCCGGTGTCGACAGTCGGGAATTGGCACCGCTCAACCCAACGGATCGAGACAAGATCGTGGGTGCCCTGCAGATTTCCGACCCCAACGCTCTGGCACGAAGCCTACTCAACAATTACAACAGGGTCTCCCGAGAGCACGCCTTGGCGCTCTTGGGCGTGCTCGCTTACCCCGGCGACGAGACCCGCTCGCTCAAACCTCATCTTCGGGAAGAAGTCCTCCAGTTTATTCGAAGTCGGCTACAGCCCAAGGAAGACAACAAGGTACGACGGCAAGCCGTGTTGGCGTTGGCCGTACAACCTCAAACCGACGCCCAGATGGTTCAGGCGATGCTCAATTTTCTGCGGCGAGACCACAACGCTTGGAACACATTCGGAGTGGTCCAGTTCTTCGAGAGCCACCGCGACCAGATCCGAGAGCTACCGGAGTTTCAGGCCTATCTCATTCAGGTCCAAAAAAGCGGAAGTCCGCACTCTGAGCAGATCGCTGCTCTCCTTGGACGAGCCCGTGAATGACGCCTCGTGGTAGAATGAGGCGTGGACTTTCAAGGCTCTCCAGACGATCTCATTCGAGAACTCCAACGTGCAGCGCAGAGACAGAGGTATTTCGAGCGAAGCACGATCATCGACCTTGTCACCGGAGAGGAAATCAAGCCTGCGGGGTACGGCATCTCTTTCCCGACTCGAAAAAAAGAGCTTTTGGCCGAGTTGGTTTACCTGGAGCTCAGAGCGTTCTCTTCTGCGAACCCCCATCATCAACGGAGAGCCGAGGTGACCCGGCAGGTCTATCGGGAAGAGGAAGCTTGGCTGGTTGGGGACGATGGTGATGACGACTTCGGTGGCTCAGGGGTCGTCCTCTGCCCGAAACCCACACCGAAAGAACCTGGTGACGCCATCGATTGGCCGCCCCCCCTCGGTCACTAGCAGACTCCTCTCACCATCCAAGTAGCTGAATGATCGCCCGGTGACGCAGCCCGAGTCGCTCCACCCCCCGGTCATTAGAAAGCTCTCCTCTCGCCGACGAAGCCGACCGAATGACACCCTGCAACCCGCAGGCCGGCTACTCGGCCTCCGCTCCATAAGCTCAATAGCAAGATCGTCCTCTTTCGAATTCGTGGCCAAGTCGAGAAACGACAGATTATCGACGCAACCTGCCCTGGGCAATCTCCATCTCCCACACTCATGATAGGCGACCACAAACTCGAAATTCGCATCCCGAGCCTCGGCAAGTAGTGGGCTAGAGGCCTGATTTGCCGGGGCTCGTCCAATCCCAATCGAGTTTTCGGCCACTAAATCTTTCGCGACACCATTTCTGGCTGAGATTTGCGGTCGCCTAGTCTTTTCTTCAATTTGACCCTGAAACGCCGAAATGACGGGTCTTGGGCTTCGTGATTGAAGGGCGATATCGAGTTTCTGGTCACCTATCCCAACGGTGCCGGAGGAGCCGATACCTAGCGCGCCCAAGCGACCGTCATGGAGTCGGAATCCCCCCCACATGAAGACGATCCACGTTCGACTCTGTCCCGAGTCCCTTCGTACGTCCGATCCGGACGGCTGGAAGAGGCCGAACGTCTCCTCATCAGCGTTCTCCGGGAAGCCCGGGATGAGAGCGAAGTCCACTGGGAAGGGCTCCTAGCGCTGACCGAACTATACGAGCAACAGGAGCGCTATCGGGAAGGCCTGATACTGAGTAGGGAGATTCCTGAAAAGCTCCATCCAAACTCCGAACTAGGCCGGCGTGCCCTGCGGTTACGCGCTCGGCTACACGAGGCCGAAGGCGAGCACGACCTTGCCGCAGACTGTTTATCGAGAGTCAGATGACAATCAGTCTAGGACTTTCGTCTCAGGGCGTTAAAGGTCTGGTTCTGGTGGTTGGGAGCCCTAGCTCCGCAGCCCGATTGAGAGGAGTCTAACGTGGCCGGTGGCGGTGTCTCTAGCGATACAGTAGAGGTCCCTTCGGGACCAATTAAACCAATAGTTTACGTGGTCGCGTTCGCAGCCGCCACGGCGGGGCTTTTGTTCGGTCTCGACGTAGGCGTGATCAGCGGAGCGCAGAAGTTTCTTCAGGCGGAGTATGAGGCCCAGGGTTTTCTAGTGACCGACCAGGTCCTGGAGTACATTGTGAGTGCTCTCCTTTTTGGGGCCACATTCGGTGCGGTCTGTTGCGGCTGGATATCCTCCACGCTGGGTCGCAAGCGGACCCTCATGTTGTCGGCCGTCATCTTCACACTTGGCTCCGTCGGCTGTGCCATGGCTCCCAGTCCGAACGTCCTTATCGGGATGCGGTTCTTTCTGGGCCTAGCGGTGGGCATCGCCTCCTTCGTGGCACCGCTCTACCTCTCGGAGGTCGCGCCTCAGCGCCTGCGGGGCGCTATGGTGAGCATGTATCAGTTGATGATCACCATCGGAATCTTGATCGCTTTCGTCAGCGACACCTATTTCGCCGAGTACGCCGTCATCGGCGGTAAAGAGGGTGGGCACTGGCGCTGGATGCTGGGTATCCTGGTGGTTCCGGCCACCGCGATGGGTCTGGCGATTCTGACCCTGCCGCGTAGTCCAAGATGGCTACTTCTAAACGGGAAAGAAGAGGAGGCTCGCGAGGTGCTGGGCCGTATCCGCTCTCTCCCCGAAGAGATCGACGGCGAGGTCAACGCCATCAAAGAGGACATGAAGGTACCGCAAAACGGTTTCAGCCTCTTCACTCAGAATCCCAATTTCCGACGGGCGGTCTATCTGGGTGTCGGACTTCAAATCATCCAGCAACTCACCGGGATCAACGTCATCATGTACTACGCGCCTCGAATCCTGGAGACAGCCGGGTTCGCCTCCAGCGAAGAGCAGTTGTGGGGTACCGTCGTCCTGGGACTGGTCAACGTACTATCCACTTTCATCGCCATCGCCTTTGTCGATAGATGGGGTCGCAAGCCGATCATGTACGCCGGATTTGTGACCATGGGTCTTTCCATGGCGGCGGTGGGGATGGCTTTCAGGATGGAGGACGCCTCTTATCTCGCCGTGGGTGGCTTGATCGTCTTTCTGGTAGGTTTTGCGATGAGTGCCGGCCCGATCGTGTGGATTCTCTGCTCGGAGATCTATCCGTTGAACGGCCGGGACTTCGGCATCACCGTTTCCACCGCCACCAACTGGATCGTCAACGGCATTGTGGGAGTGACGTTCCTGAAGCTTCTGAACGGCCTCGGACCGTCCAACACGTTCTTTCTTTACGGTGGCCTGGAAGTGCTTTTCTTCATCTTCTTCGTTCTCTTCGTTCCCGAAACGAAGGGGGTCTCATTAGAGAAGATTTCCGCCAATCTCTTGTCGGGCAAGCCGCTCAAAGAGATCGGCTGGGTCAAGGAGTAGACTTCTCGAGGAACTCCAAGGCGCGCCTCACCCGCTGCAGTTCCTCGTTTCGAGGATGGTCGTGCTGAAGAGACTGTCGTCTCAACAATCCCTCTTTCAGGAGCGGGTGTGCCGACTTCAGAAGGTGAGGGCCGAAGTCAAATCCCAGTTCCTGCTCCACATCGAGGTAGGCCGGGTCACCTCCCTCAGCTCGGTGAAAGGTCAGGATCTCGTAGAGCCAACGCCCCTGAGATAGCTGTTCTCTTGCCAGATGCATCCCCGCGGTGTAGGCCCAACGACGCACCTTGTGGCTATCTCGATTTGCCTGAACAACTAAGATATCCGGCACCCGATCCGGATGAGCTTCCAGGATCTCACAGATATTGGAGCCTCCCATTCCGCAAATGCTCAGACTTCCGAACTCAAGACCCTCCAACGGCTCCAGACCGTCCCCAAGTAGCACCTCGGCGTTGCGGCCCCACAGAGCTTGTCTGGCCACCCTCAGCGCGTTGGGGCTCTTTTCCGTGGCCACGACTTTAGAGCAAAGACCGTTGTTCAGGAGATACAGCGGTAGGAGAGCGTGATCGGTACCGATGTCGGCGTGACAGTCCGAGGAGACTTCGGTAGTGACACACATCAAACGTTCGTCGAGGGCCATGCCAAACTGATACCAGTTGAGCGCTACCTTTTCCTATGGGGGAGAATCTGCGCGGAATACCAGAGCCACCACTCGCCGACCGCCAGACCGAGCACCCAGGTCCAGGACACGATGGGATAGATCTCTTGGAAAGTGAGACCGGACTCCTGAAGCCCGGTGAGGAGAAGCCTCGAAATGACGGCACTGTAGGTCAGGGCGTAGTTTCTGACCATAAATCTTCGATGCAATCGAAACTTCTTGCTCCTGGCAGCCCAGACGGCAATCGCAATAGTTATCAGCCAGAAAGAACCCTGCAAGAGAAAGGCCAGACGATTGGTCCAGCCGCCTTCGGCCATCCAGGCCATCGGCAGCGAAGTCAGCCCGCCAATCACGACTCCGAGCGCATACAGCCGACCCATCAGAGCATGCACCTTCCGCCTGCGAGTTTCTTGGACGAAGGCGAACAGCCCCAAACAGAGCGCCACCACGGCTCCCACGGCGTGAGTACGCACCAACACGATGTGAGCCGAATACTTGTCTCGAAAAAGGGCGTCGAACCGCTCCAGGGGGCCGAAGATGTAGCCTAAGCCCTCGGTGCTCGCCTGGACCGCGAAGAACAGCATGCAGCACCAGATGATGGCGCAGAGCGCTTCGGGTTTGGAGAGATAGTCCAGGAGCCTACGCATACTTCACCAACTGCTTGGCGGTCGCTCTATCAAGCCCTGAATACCATCGTATTGGGGATAGTTCTCGGCCACGCTGACGGCAGTGTGATTCTTCCCCTCACACCGGATGAAATAGTAGTCCTGAAAACCGGCGGTATTGTAGGCAGCGGTCGACTTCATCGTGTAAGTAACTCTGCCCGCGGACGGACATTCGGGGATCGATTTCAGATAGTTAGGGGTCAGTAGGTCCAAGTTCTTGGGGTACATCCCGCTGTAGTCGGTCGAATACATTTCGAAGGCCGTCCCGATGTTCTTGAGGTTGGACTTACAGGCCGTCAATTGACCTCGAGATCGAGCTCGAATGAAGTTCGGGACAAGGATAGCCGCCAAAACTCCGGTCACTCCGAGAATAACGAAGAATCCGAGGGGAGAAAGACAACCCCCCTTCTTCTTCTTTTCCGGGTCCTCGAAAGGCATGTTCGAGTCATCAGTCCAGTCACTATCTTGCTGTTCTGCTACCGGCGCGGATGACGTCTGCTCGATCTCGCCGTTTTCAATCGGAACCTCATCTTCATCGTGCTCACTCATTTCGAAGTCTTCGAGGCGGCTCACCGGGTACCCCCTCGCTCTTCTTTGTGTCTATTGTGTAAACGTTTGGCCTCGCTTTAGATATTTTTAAGGTCTCATCCCCATGATAGGGCTATGGGATTCGTAGCGGACTTTATGGCAAAAAGCGCACCGTCGCCGCAGACGGCCAAAGCTTCGCGCCCTTCGGCCCGCGGATTCCTCAAAGATTTCGGAAATAAGACCCCCGCCGAACCTAAGGAAACGTTCCAGCGCAGCGCCTCTGAACACCCCTCGCCCGAAAGCCTGATGCGCCGAGCGGCCATCAAGAGTGGCAAGTCTCCGCTGGCGGCGTCCTTCACCAGTTTCGTCCCTAAGAAGCCCGCACTCAATCAGGGAGCCGGTTCCAAAGCCCAGGCCGCCAAACGCGAGCAAGAACAGAAAATCAAGAAAGCTCGTGCCGAACTGAAGAAACTCAGCGGCGAACTGGACACCCTCGCCAAAGCCGGCAACGTGGCCCAAATGACGGAAGAAAAGTTGCGCGACGAAATCGAGAAGGCCAAGGCCAAACTCGCCCAGCGAAGCGACCAGCTCAAGCAAAAACGCAAGGAAAAAGAAGAAGCCGATAAGCGGCTGGAGCGCACCAAGAAGCTGGTCGGCGTCCTGGAAGCCCGGCTGTACGGACCCTCTTCTCGAGCTCAAGACTGGAAATGGGGCTTGGGTGCTTCCTTGATGAACGATTGCTTGGACCTGAAACTCGGCTTCCGCCTAGATGAGGAGCTCGACGACAATCAGAAGTATCGGCTGGCAAGCTTCCTAGACCAAAAGCGGGACCGGGTTTGGACACTCGGCGACCAGGCTTGCGACCGAAAAGAAGAAGTCGCTCGGATATACTCCGAGAAGAAAGTGATCGAGATGACCCTGGCTAAGCTGAAGGAGCAGCACACCAAGACGGCCGGAACAGCGGAAAGGCTGGGCCGAAAAAGAGAACAACTGAGTCGAGATAAGGAGCGCCTGCAAGATCGGCTGTACAGGCTAACGGGGAGTTATCCGAGCTAAAACCTAGCGTTCCACCACCTCAAACTTATCCAGCTCCACTCGAAACATCTGTCGCTCTTCGTTCAACATCACCAAAGCTTCGTTTTCTCCGTCCCCCACAAACGCGAGGGACTCCAGCTGTCCCCCGTCAAAAAATTTGTACCGTTCGACCCGCGAAGACTGACTGAACCATCGGTCTCCCGACTCCGGCCGCTCGAACAGCCAGATACTCTGTTGCGGCGATTCCACTAAAACGGCCAGTCGGCGTCCGTCGACGCTGATGTCGGCAGCGGTGACCCAGCCGCCGAGGCCCTCGATGGAATCCACTCGACGCAACAGGTTTTTCTCCCCGAGCGCGTTCAGATCCAGACGATAAAGATTGGCACCGCCCTCCTGGACAAACAGACGAAAGGCCGGCCTGTTCTTAGTAATGAAATACAGAGAGTCTTCGGAATAGAAGGCGGCTTCGCAATCAAAGTGCCAGCGGTCGCGAGCGGGAAAACTCTCCTGGTCTTCATAGGCCACGGGGATAAAGCGCCTCGGGCGAAGAGGCCCTGAGACCTTCGGGTCGGGTTCTTCGAACTCGTAGACTCCCAGTTTCTCGGAGGAGTTCAGATTGTTGCCCATCTCCGTGATGTAGAGCGTCGAGTCGGACAGGGCGATGGCCTCCCAGTCCCGCAGGGTCACGCCTTCCAGAGGGATATCGTGAGAACCGCCCTCCGTGTCCAGGGCGTACAGAATCGGTTCGTTTCCCGAATCGGAATGAGCCCACAGAATACCTGGATATGTGCGGCTCGCTACCAGACCGCTGAGTTCTTGAAGATTTTGGTCGGCCATTTCCACTATCGGAGTGATAGGCTCGCCCTCTCGGATCGAACGCGGGTGAAAAAAACCGAGAAAAGCGGCTCCTGCCATGGCTCCGGAAAGGAGAACAGCCAGGGCTATTTTAAGGCGTTTGGACATTCAGTCAGACGGGCTAGTCTTCCGGGGGGCCCGCATTCCAGCAAAGGGCGAAAAAGACCGCACCGAGGACAGCGATGAGAGCCAGCATTTGAAAGCCCGCATCCCAGCCGTACGTGTCGACCAGTTTACCCAGCCCGTATCCGTACAACAGCGAACTGCCGTAGCCGAACAAGCCGGTCAAGCCGATAGCCGTGGCGGCCGCTCGCTTAGTCACAATATCGGCCGTCATCACGCCAACCAGAAACTGAGGACCGTAAACCATGAAGCCGACAGTCAGCAGCACCGCTGAATCGTAGGCAAAAGAGCCCCCGGGCATCTTCCAAAGAGCCACGATAGCCGCGGCCGTGCCCAGCATATAGGCCACACAAATAGGGGCCCGCTGCTTCCTAAAAAACTTATCTGTAATGATCCCCGCGATGAGCGAGCCGACCAATCCCGCCAACTCAAAGCCGGCTGTCATTCCACCGGCGTGAGTCAACTCGTATCCCTTGATCTCGTTGAGAAACGTCGGTGCCCAATCTAAGAAACCGTAGCGTACGGTATAGACGCAGAAGTTGGCGAGACAGATGAGCCAAACGTAGGGGTTTCCAAAAACGCGCACTCTTAGAAACTCTTTGAACTCGGACTCACTCTCCGCGGGTGGAGCTTCGTGTCGTTCCGTCGCGTCTTCGTCTTCGTGAATCTCGGCGGTAGCTCCGAAATGCTTCTCCACAGGACCCAGACCAACCGATCCTGGAGTATCCCGAAGAAAAAACAGAATTCCCAGGGACGCTACCAGAGCAACGGCTCCAGGGGCGAAGAAGATCGCTTTGTATCCATAGGTCTCGCCCAGATAGCCGGCCCAAACCAGGATGATAGCCGCGCCCACCATGTGAGAGGCGTTCCAGAGTCCCCACATGGTGCCGCGCTCGGACGGCGCAAACCAATGTGATAGTACCCGCGCGCAAGGCGGGAAGCCCATCCCTTGAAACCAGCCGTTCAGGCACCACAAAACGCCCATGGCGGTCACCGTGTTGACCAGGCCGAATCCGAAATTCAGGAGCGCCGATGCCATCAGCCCAAAAGCCAGAAAAGTGCGGGCGTTGGAACGGTCGGCCAGGTAGCCGTTGGCGAACTTACTGAATCCGTAAAGTAGACTATGCGCCGTGAGAAAACCGCCGAGACTGGCTTTGGAGATGTCCAACTCCTTCTCCAAGAGCGGCATCGCCACTGAGAAGTTCTTGCGGACAAAATAGTAGATCGCGTAAGCCCAGAAGGTGACAAAAAGCTGGCGCATCCGCCATCCTTTGTACACCGAGCGAACATCCCGAGTTGACCCTTTAACAGGCGGCGCATCAGGCGGTGGCTTAAAAATCCAGAACACAGGCCGAAATTCTCGCCGACCCTTAAGAGACCTTTACCCCTCGGCAGGGCCCGTGCCGCGGGGTCTCTAACTCGCCGCCCATGGCAAACACAGAAGAGATCATAGGCAAAGCTTTCGAGGGCGAGCTCTCTACGGACGACAACAACGTGAAAGAAGCGATCGCCGAGACCATCGCTCGACTGGATCGCGGCGAGATTAGAGTGGCCGAGAAACAAAACGGCGAGTGGAAAACCAACGCCTGGATCAAACAGGCAATTCTTCTTTTCTTCCGGACAGCTCAAATGGAGACCATCGAAGTCGGACCGTTCGAGTTCCACGATAAGGTCCCGTTGAAGAAAAATCTGGCTGCCCAGAAAGTCCGAGTGGTCCCGCCCGGGACTGCCCGATACGGTTCCTTTCTAGAGCCCGGCTGCGTCCTGATGCCCGGCTACGTGAATATCGGAGCCTACGTCGGCGCCAACAGCATGGTGGACACCTGGGCCACCGTGGGTTCCTGTGCCCAGATCGGAGAGGGCGTACACCTTTCCGGCGGAGTCGGTATCGGCGGTGTTTTGGAGCCGCCTTCCGCCAACCCGGTCATCGTGGAGGATGGGGCCTTCATCGGCTCCCGCTGCATCGTGGTAGAAGGTTGCCAGGTAGGTTCGGAGGCCGTTCTCGGCGCCAACGTCGTGCTGACCGCCAGCACTCCCATCGTGGACGTCACGGGCTCGGAGGCCGTCATCACAAAAGGGAGGGTGCCGCCTAGAGCCGTTCTTATCCCCGGCACGATGCCTAAGGAGTTTCCCGCCGGCACCTTCGGCACACCCTGCGCGCTTCTCATCGGATACCGTAAGGAGTCGACCGACCGCAAGACCTCTCTCAACTCCGTCCTGAGGGAGTTTGCTCTGAGTGTCTGACGCCGACAAGCTCCATTCCCTCATTGAAAAGCTGGACTGGTTCGTCGACCAGGCCAGTGTTACTCGAGAAGAGAAGCCCCTGGCCGACAATCTGGAACGGCGCCTCTCCACCGGTCCGTTCACGATACACCGCTGGCGAGACGGCCTCGTCGCCATGCCGAAATCGGAGCCCAAACTGCTCTTAGCAGGCCATCTGGACACCGTGCCTCCTTCCCCGCAGCAGACACGGAAGCGAGAGAACGGCCGAATCTACGGCTGCGGCACAAGTGACATGAAGGCCGGATTAGCGGTCATGCTGGAAATCCTGGAGACTCATCCCGAAGCTCCCGTTGGCTACATCTTCTACGATCGAGAAGAGGGACCGATCGTGGAGAACGGACTTCGACCGCTGCTTGAATCCATCCCCAATCTGCCCAAAGCTCCGACCGTTGTCCTCGAACCTACCAACGGCGAGATACAGGTCGGGTGCGTCGGCTCTTTCCATCTGGATGTCACCTTCACCGGCAAGCGAGCCCACGCCGCTCGACCGTGGCAAGGAGAGAACGCCCTCTATCTCGCCGCCCCGTTCCTGCAGTACCTATCGCAGCGAGCACCAGAAGAGATCGTGGTCGAGGGCCAGACCTTCCGACAAGTCATCACCCCGACCATTCTCACCACACACACTCTTTCCAACGCCGTTCCCGGCGAAGTCACCATCAACCTGAACATACGGTTCGCACCCGGCCAGAGTTCCGAGGCGCTGATTGACGAAGTGAAGAAACAGGCCGGCAAAAAGGCTATCGTCGTTCTCAAGGATCTGGCTCCGGCCGGCAAAGTTTGCCACGAAGATCCCACCCTAGCACCCTGGATCAAGGCCAGAAACCTCGTCGTCGCCCCCAAACAAGCTTGGACGGACGTCGCTCAACTGACCGACATGGGCTTCCCGGCGGTAAATTTCGGCCCCGGTGAGCCCGCCCAGGCTCACCAACCCGACGAATGGTGCCCGGAAGACGGTCTGCTCTTCTGCTATCAAGAAATACTCCAGCTCATCCAGTAGACACAAAAAAACACCTCGAACTGCTCGAGGTGTTTTTCACTGATTTCCAGGCCGCTCTAGAAGTCTTCGACTCCCAGGTCCCAAACAGGTCTTCCCTGACGGTTGCGCACGGTCATCTCCAGGTCATCTTTACGTCCCCAGACAGCCATAATCATCGGCTTGCCGTCGACCTTCACGTCCGAGCCGCGGATATCAACCCGATCTCCTACGGCGATGTCCCACTTTTGCTTGTAGAAATGGGTGAACCAAATCGGACCGATAACAACCAGGTGACTCTTACCGTCGTCGGTCTTCACCGTGACTGCCAGACCTTCGGCCATATCGCTGAGAGGCTTGTAGGCGCGGTCGATATTTGTCACTTCTCCAGTGATGTGAACGAGATTGTCCGGATTGAAGAAGCTATTGAATCTGCTCACTCTCTCCCAGCCGTCGTTCTCCCCACCTTTCGCCGAAGCGCCGGCCGAAAGCAGCAGAGTGACGAGAAGCAGACTTGCAATCTTTTTAAATTTGCTCATTTTACACCAAACCTTCCTTTAAGGTGGTAACACTTTCATTCGCATCGGGCAGATCCTGCGCGGAAGGTTGACTCCAAGGAAGCGACTTCCTATAGTGAGCCCGGAATGCTTAGCATACTCATTTTCTTGATATCGTTCGTTTTGTCGTTTTGCCTGGGTAGCATCATCGAGTGGTTCGTCCACAAAGACCTGATGCATTCCATCCAATGGATGAAGACCCCTCACCAGCGCCACGCCGTGGAACATCACGCCGAACGAAAAGCGCCTGGCAAGTACTACGCAAAATCGGACGAGCTGAAAGAGTACCATCTCTTTGAGACGTCGTTCATGCCGGCCCTGTGGATACTTCACGCTCCGCTGTTTTTCGCCGCCTACTACTTTTTCGGACTGCCCTCCGGAATTGGGGTGGCCATGGGCACGGCGGCCTACGTCATCGGCTACGAAGTGCTCCACTGGTATATGCACTGCCCGGATGAGTTCCTCTTCCGCGACGCCCGCTGGTTTCAGTACCTCTCCGAACACCACCGGCTCCATCACAACAAAGCCAGTATCAACTACAACGTGGTCTTCCCACTGGGAGACCTCCTCCTGGGCACCTACTACAAAGAACTCGACATCGACCGCGAGCCCGAAGACCTCCGACGCAACACGCCCTTGCCGCCCCAGCAAAGCTAGTGCTGCCAACGTTCCAAACCGAACTCTACTACGCCGAGTACGAGTTCACTTCTCCCCATTTGCTCTCCGTCTCCGACTGCGAATCCATGTCGATCAGAGAGCTTCTGAAGTTGGCGGACGTCGATCCTGGCGAACTCCTTAGCCAAACCCTGCAGTACACGGAAAGCCAGGGAAACCCAAGGCTCCGAAAACGGATTGCGGAACGATACCAGGGCCTGAGCCCCGAACAAGTTCTGCTGCTCAACTCTCCCATCGAGGGACTTTATCTCCTCTCCAAAGTTTTCACCGGCCGGACGATCGTGCTTCTCCCGGCCTACGACGCTTTGAAGAACCTGCCTCAGAACGCGGTCGGCTGGAGACTCCGAGCTGCTGAAGGGCGTTGGGAACTGGATTGGGAGGCTCTCGACAATCTGGGCCGAGAGCCCGTGGAGCTTTTGGTGGTCAACTTCCCCCATAACCCCACCGGTTTTCTCCCATCGCCTGAGGAGTGGGAGCGTCTGGTGGACTGGGCGCGCGAACGCGATATATGGCTCTTTTGCGACGAGATGTACCGTGGACTGCCCCTCCAGCATCCGGGTTTGCCTTCGGTGGTGGAAGTCTACGAAAAGGGGATCACTCTGACCGGTTTGTCCAAACCCCAGGGGTTGCCGGGCTTGAGAGCCGGATGGCTGATTTCCCGAGACCCTCGAAAGCTCAAACAACTCTTCGAGCTGCGACTCTACACTTCGATCTGTACCGCGGCACCGGTCGAGTTTTTGGCCGAAGTCGCCCTGAGAGTAGAGCCCCAACTCTTGGAGAGAAGCCGAGCGTTGGTCCAGAAAAACGTGGGTCTGGCCGATCCGTTTTTCGAGCGCCGTCCTGAGTTTGGATGGAGACCGCCGCTGGGCGGCTCCGTCGCGCTGGTCGAGCTTCCGGATGGCATCGGGGCTGAGCAATACTGTCGAAAACTCGCAGCCGAGAACGGGATCGTCTTACTTCCTTCGTCCTTCTTGGGCATCGAGGACCGGTTCGTGAGGTTCGGCTTTGGTCGTGAGAGTTTCAGTCAGGCGCTCGACGCCTATGAAGAGTTCTTGACCGCTTCATCCTTTTGACGATACTCGAAGAAGAGAAGGCCTTCAGTACTCCCTCGGTCTGGGTCAAGTCGAATATCTTGGGCATTCGTACCGTCGGCTCCCACCCATTTTCCGTACCCAATCTGATCGCCAGCTCGACGATTGCCGGAGTCACGGCTTTGGTTCCGTAGAACCGAAAGCTCAGCAAGCTTGCCGGGCCTTGTGCTAGCTCGACGTAGAGAGCCGTCTCAGGCCCGCCGCCGAGGTCTACCTCGTTGACTCTCCAGCGATATTCAACACCATCAACAACAATTGAACGACTCTTCTTCCTCGGTAGACTCATCAGGACAGATCCGCTACCTGGAAACCCAATGCAACCGCCGCAGCTCTCATTCGTTCGTCGTATGTCGCCAAGCGTACCTCTAGTCGTCTCTCAGCTAGAAAGTGGAGAGTCGAAAGATGGAGGGCGTCAAGAGTACGTACCCCTACCGGGAAAGGCTCCAGTGTGCGAGACAGAACATCTGGGACCATTTCCACCAAAGCGATTCTGGCTAGTAGCCTGGTGGCATGGTCACCGTGCGATACCGCAAGTCGGCGGGCGTTCAGTCGAGTCCAAATTTCGTACTCGAGTAACCGACTTGCTATGAACTCTTGCTCCCAAAAGTCTTGCGGAGGACGTTGGTCCTCGGACAAGAGCTGAGCGAGCGCGACCGAGGTATCTAAATAGATCAACGCTCAGCTCGGTCAGAGCTTATCTCGTCAAGAATATCCTTCAGTGGAGCTACGGCTATTCCGGTTGGTGGCTCTTTTGATGTGATCGCCGGTGGCGTTATCCAACCTTTTCTCACAGCGTCCGCGAGCAGTGCGTCGGATGCCCTCAAGCCTCGACCAGAGGTTGGCGGCACAAGTTCGGCAACCACCTTATCCCTATCAGTCACCAGCACGGTTTCTCCGCCTGCGGCCAATTTCACGTACTGGCTTAGCTTATTCTTCAAGGCCTTCAAGCCAACAGCTCTCATACTTCCAAAGTAGCTACTGGTAGCTACCGTGTCAATCTCACCTGGGAAACTCGGCGCTCAACTCCTCAACCCAACCCTCCGGCCCCAACTCCGCAAAGGCAAAATCCATATGCCTCACTCCCCTCAGGTTGATGACCCGAGCGTCACAAACTCCCGCTACCTTCAGTCGCTCCTCCGGACCGACCCCGTCTCGAGTTCGATCGCGAGTCCCGGTGATCACCCAAATACCGCCCGCTCGAAGCCTGGCGTAGTCCTCCTTCGCCACGAGATAGCCGGGTGGATGAGGCGAAAAGAGATAGAGATTCGCGACCTCCATCTCCAAGGCACAGCGAAGGGCCGTGTCCGTCCCATAGCTGTGCCCCGCCAGGGAAAACGAGCGAACCTCGTAACGACGGGAGATCTCCTCGACCACCGTCAAGAGTTGGACACGCCTGCGAAGATAATTTTCCTCAGAGTGAATCCAACGGCGCACTCGTAGTGCCGCCTCGACCGCCTTTTTTCCCCGTAGTCGCCACCCGAGAAACCAGAGCAGCGCCTTCAGCCCCGCCCACCGGCCAAACCCGGGATGAGTAACCCGGACCACTAAATACTCAGGCTCGAAGATTCGGCAAAGCGCCCCGTAGTCGATGCGACTCCCGGCAAACCCGGTGCTGAAAACGAGACACTTTCCACCGCCGGCGTTTCCGCTGACCTGGACCGGAATTTCACCACCCACAGAAAATCGAGCCACCTCCCCGGACCCGGCATAGCCCGGCCCGAGCAAATGCCGGACTAGCGTCGTCTTTGCTGCCACTCCAACAACCAGGAGGCAAAATTGGGAGCCACCACATCAAGCAAAAAGCCAAGCCGAGTCAGTTGAGAACTACACAGTTCAGCTTCCCGAGTGTTGATCGCTCTCTCGATCAAGCGGGCGATCGTCTCCGGAGTTTGCACCAGACCTTTCGGTTGATACCCTGCCCGGTCGAAAAACTCCGTACGCACGGAAATCGGTAGAATCTCGGAAACGGCGATACCGTACTGCGCCACTTCCAGACGAAGCGCCTGAGAAAAACAGTGAACGGCTCCTTTAGTCGCTCCGTAACACGACATAGAGGCCAGACTACGGCGGGCTGAAGCCGAGGAAATATTGATGATATGCCCCTTGCCCGCATCTTTCATATATGCGACAGCCTGGCGGCAGAGATTAGTAAGCGCGAAAAAATTTATCTCAAACACCCGGCGAAACTCATCGTCGGAACTTTCCTCCAGGGTCTTGTGTAGTCCGACCCCGGCGTTATTCACCAGGACCTCGCAAAACCCGACCTTCTCCTGAACCCGACGAGTGAAACTCTCGACGTCCTCCGGATTGAGGAGGTTGAGGTCTACGACTTCGGCTCTCCCTCCCCCGGATAGAATCTCATCCCGCACTTCTCGATTGGCCTCGATCTGCTCGGAAGCCACCACCACGCCGAACCCGCGAGCGGCGAGATAATTGGCCGCCGAGCGTCCGATCCCAGAGGAACTCCCGGTGATGGCCACCCACGGACGGGAAGGCCTAGACAAAACTTAGACCCGCCACTTTCCTCAAAATGGACAAAAAGAATAAACCTGTGGATAACTCTGTGGATTTGTGGAGAACTTTGCTCATGATGAAACTTTTGGCCGAACCGTTCCCGCTCACGAAACGTTTTGATGAAAAACTGTCCAACTCATTCCTCTTTAGGAGCACTGCAAGAGCTGCACCCCGTGGCCGGATCGAGCTTGGCTCTTCCCAGGGGAATGCGGTAGACCCGATCTCTTTCATCTTCACTATCAGCCTCTTTTTTCACCAGAAGAGTGCGGTTGATCGGGTCCGAATCGAGCACCGTCACCACTCCGTCCGGGGTGTCGAGTTCACTGCCGGGAGCCGGCATTTCCTGGCGCAAAGCTCGATAAGTTTCGTATTCGTAACGCAGGCAACACATCAGTCGGCCGCATACACCGGAAATTTTGTCCGGCTTCACATGCAGCTGTTGTTCCCTGGCTAGCCGGATGCTCACCGAACTGAACTCCCGCAACCACAATGTGCAACAACAGGTGCGGCCGCAGACTCCGATGCCCCCCATCATCTTGGCTCGGTCCCTGGAGCCCACCTGGTGCAACTCGATGCGGCACTTAAAGAGCGACACCAGCTCTTTCACCAGGACCCGGAAGTCGACCCGGCCCTCGGCCCAAAAGAAAAAGACGATGCGTTCTTGATTGAGAGTGAGTCGAGCTTCCAGCAGCCTCATCTCCAGACCCAGCCTCTGGATAGCATCCTTAGCTACGGTAAAGGCTTGAGCCGACTCGATACGGTTTTGATAGTCCCGCTTCAGGTCTTCCTGGTCGGCCGACCGAAGCGCTTTGAAGGCATCGTTCGGCGTCTCTCCGACAAAAGGAATGGAGGTGGAGATGACTTTCCCCAGTTCGGTCCCACGAGCGGTCTCCACCACCACGTGATCGCCTGACTTCAACTCGAAATCAGGCTCAGGATAAAGATGGGGCTTTCCGACTCGCTCTAACTCTACCGCCAGCATGTATTATAGGCTCCTGGAAACATTCACGCACAGTCGCTGAAACAACAAACGCGGGGATACATTTCGTTGTAAATAGTGCTCGGCCTCTTGAAACTCTTTGATAATCGAACGGATATCGGCCACCGAGGCCTGGGATGCGAGTTGCTCCAGCCTCGGCAGACGAGCCTTATGAACGACCAGTTGGGGAGAGCCGGCCGAAAGCAGCAGCAAGTCGCGGTACAGGGAGAGGCCCAATCCGATGAGCGCGTCGTGAGTAGTGTGCTTGGAGCGCTCTAGAGTCTGGGCTATTTCGATAGCGCCCCACAGGTCTCGGTCCGGCAGTTCGCTGAAAAGTTGGAGCACTCTTTCCTGCTCATCCAGCATCCCGGGCTCGCGCAACAGTGTGAGTGCAAGTCCCAAACTTCCCCCGCACAGGGAAGCGAGGTTTGCAGCGACACTCTCGTCGGCTCCCTGGGCCTGCAGGGCTTTGACCACATCACTCTCTCCGAGACTGCCGAAACGCACCAGCCGGCAACGGCTCGAAACGGTAGGTAAGAGAGTACCTACCAGGCTGGTCACCAAAAGAATCACCGCGCGACGGGGCGGTTCCTCCAGAGTCTTGAGCAAAGCGTTTTGGGCTTCGTCCGTCAACCGCTCTCCCTCTTCGATCACCCAGACCCGATAGTCTCCCTCGAACGGAGCGTGATGAATCTCGTGAATCGCCTCGCGGACATCGGAGACCCCGACCACCGTTTTCTTCTCGGGCACTCGAGTGTAGTGGAGGTCGGGATGAATCCCGGAAACCACTTTCTTGCACGACGTGCACTGTCCACATGGAGCCAGCTCGTCGGTTTGGAGACAGTTTAGGAAGGCGGCGTACCAAACGCCGCTGAGACGTTTGCCGATGCGGGACGGGCCGCCCAAAACCAAAGAAGGGAAGGGCTCTCGCCGCCCCCCCTTCCGTAGTGTCCCCAGGGCATCCCGGTGACCGACTAGATTGCGAAAATCAAGATCGTCCAAAAAAAACTATGGCTCCAGGCCCTTGCGACCAAACGATAGGCGACCCGGATCGGGGATCTTCTTCTTCACCATATCCATGGCCAATCCGAAGATCTTCTGAGCCAGTGGCTCCACATCGCCGGTGGCATCCAAAACTCTAAACCGAAACGGCTCCTCTGAAGAGATAGCCATGTATCCGTCGCGGACCTTTTCAAAGAATCCAAGGTCCAGGTTTTCAAAGCGGTCCAGCTTGGTCAGAGTCTCCACGGAACGCGTCCTCACCCGGTTTAGCCCCCGAGCAGGTTCGATGTCCAGGAGGAAAGTCACGTCGGGATGGACCCCCCAGGAACAGATATCGCTGATCTCGCGCAGCTGGGTGGGATGCACTCCCCGCCCGAAGCCCTGGTAAGCCAGCGTGGCGTCGGTGAAACGGTCGCAGATCACGATGGTACCCTCACCGAGCTTGGGACGAATCACTTGCTGCACCAGCTGAGTTCGAGACGCCGCGAACAGGAACACCTCGGACAGGGGACTCATGTCATCATACTGCGGATCGGCCAGCAGCCCTCGGATGGCTTCGCCAACCTTGGTACCGCCGGGCTCTCTAACCAGGGTGACGGGATAACCCGCCTCCGTGAGTTTATCCGCCAGCAGCTTGGCCTGGGTGCTCTTTCCCGCACCTTCCAGACCTTCAAAGGTTATAAATAGACCTTCCACTCGTATGTTCCAACCTTTCCTTTAGGCCGACCGAAAGATTCGGACGTGCCTGTACGGTTCCGTGCCCACGCTCTTCGAGCCGAGCCCTTTGTCTTCGATCGTCTCGTGCTGTACTCGCCTGATAGCCGGACCCTGGGGGGCCAGGTCGATAGGACGACCGGTGGATTGCACTTTCCTGATGCCCACCTCGGTTTCCCGCAAGGCCAGCTCCTCCTCGGACAATTCGTCCAGAGCAAAGTACTGTTTGAGAAACTTCTGAATGTGAGCAACCGTATTCGAACGGATCTGATGAACCGGCTTGTTCTTCTCCTTGATCCGGTCGAACTTGCTGCCGCCCCGACGCACCTGGCTCTTCACCGTGAGGACGAAATCGGCATCCTGCCAGTTTCGGGTGATCGAGGCGTCGATGCCGAGAGTTCGGATGGCTCGCTCCAGACGGTTGCGGCTGACCGAATAGGGAAAAATCTTCGCTCCCTCGGTCACCCGGTGTCCGGGAGGCGGCGGAGCCAGTCTATGCCGGTCCTCAGACTCCATTCCGTCCTTATTTAGTCCGTGTCCGTAGGCCAGAAAATCGCTATTGGAATCCTGGACGACCTCCATCCCGTCTTCATTGCGCACTCGAATCTCGGGTAGCGGCTTGTCATCCCGCAGAAGCAGATCCACAACGGTAGCGACTTCCTTATGGATGACGAAGGTCTTCTTGTCCTGAATCTCCACCACGGTGTCGAAAGTGGGGGGCGAGCGGCGCTCCAGAATAGACTTCTGGGTGCCTCGTCGCTTGGCTTCTTCATCGGAAAGCGTGACCGACTGGATCCCACCGATCAAATCGGACAATGTGGGGTTGAGGATAAGGTTTTCCAGAGTATTCCCGTGGGCGGTGGCCACCAGCATCACACCCCGCTCGGCGATCGTACGAGCGGCATAGGCTTCTGGCTCGGTCCCGATCTCGTCCACCACGATCACCTCGGGCATATGGTTTTCGACTGCCTCGATCATCACCGCGTGCTGGCGATCGTTGTTGACCACCTGCATGCGGCGAGCCAGTCCGATCCCCGGATGCGGCACATCACCGTCACCGGCGATCTCATTGGAGGTATCGACAATCACCACTCGCTTCATCTCTTCGTCGGCCAGTATCCTGGCGATTTCCCGCAGCAGCGTGGTCTTGCCCACCCCCGGGCGACCCAAAAGAAGGATGCTGTTTCCGGATTTCACCACGTCTTTGAGAATCTCAGCCGTTCCGTAGACCGCCCGGCCCACCCGACAGGTCAGGCCGATCACCGCCCCGGCTCGGTTGCGAATGGCGGAGATTCGGTGCAGCGTTCGCTCCATCCCGGCCCGGTTGTCTCCACCGAAAGTGCCCAGACGGGAGACGACGCCGTCGATCTCCTCTCGGCTGACCGGTTGGTCGCCCAGAAAGATAAATTCACCGGGGTAGCGAGCTTCGGCACGGCGACCGAGGTCCAGAACGATCTCGATCAAGTCGGACTGTTCGCGCTCTAGTTCGCTTATCTGCTGCTGCACTCGCAGAGGCAACACGTGGAGTAGTTTTTCGAGATCGTCGGCGATCACGGGTGTCGTGGGTTTGTTGTTATCTGTCATATCTAAAGTCTTCGTTTATTGCAGTACGAGAACGCTGTCGAGGTTCGGATCAACCCCTCCCTTGATAGAACCGCCCAGTCGTTTTCCCAGCTTGATGAGCTCCAGCGCTTCGGTAGAGAAACGCTGCCCGGGGTACACGAACGGGACCCCTGGTGGATAGCAGTATAGTAGCTCCGCACTGGTTTGGTCTACAGCTTTTTCTAAACTTACCGCCGATGCGGGGGAAAAAAACGTCTCCCTCACCGTTCTTTCTGGTGTCTCAAAAACCTGATTTCTTCGCCATAGATCGGTCAGGATCTCTCTTGTTCGCGGCCATTCGAACCCTTCATCCACCGGGGTCAACGACGAGAGCGCATCCAGCAGCTTCCGTCCGTGCCTTTCCTCGTGTCCGGGCGTCACCAAGAAAAGGACTTGATGCAACTCCGACATCTCCACCTGGATCTGAAAACGGTTTCGAAGCTCCTCCTCCAAGCGAGGACCGGAGTAGCCCAACGCGGTAGCTTGTACGAGCAATCGGCAAGAATCCCAATCCTTTCCTGCCCCCCAACAGACTAAACCGGGGAGAGCGCTGATCTGTTGCTGCAGTTGATGAGCAAGTCGATCCGTCTGCGCCCAGAGCTGCTTGCCTTGTAATGCCATTTGGCGACGAGCGCAATCTAAACCGGCCACGATAAGACTGGAGGGCGAGCTGGTCTGCAAGTGACGTAAAACCGCAGCCACGCGAACAGGGTCAACCCTGTCTCCTTGAAGATGAAGATAGGCTCCCTGAGTCAACGCTGAAGTCATTTTGTGAGCGGACTGGACGACCATGTCGGCGCCGGCCCCGATGGCGTCTATCTCCCCTCCGCAAAACCTCAAATGACCTCCCCAGGCCTCGTCCACCAAGACCATCTTGCCACGACGATGAGCTTCTTCGACAATCGCTTTCACGCAAGCCAGGGCACCGTGGTAGGTGGGCGAGGTGAGAAAAAGAGCGTCGGCATCCGGGAAACGTGCCATGGCATCCACCGCTTGCTCGACCGTCGGGGGTAGGCTGCAGAGGAGGTCCGGATGAAAGTCGGTGGGGAAAAAATGAGCGGCGGCACCGCTGAGTAGAAGGGCGGAATAGACGGAGCGATGGCTGTTGTGGGGAAGGATCACCGACTTCCCCGGTCCCAGCGTGGAGAGGAACATAGCCTGATTCCCGACCGTCGATCCGTTGACCAGAAAGTAGGTCTGGTCGGCTCCATACAGCTCAGCCGCTAATTGCTGGGCTTGTTTTATCTGGGCGTGGGGGTCATGGATATCATCGATCCCCCAGACCTCGGTAATATCGCAAGCCGGGCCCCATTCTTTCAGGAGAGCCGCTAGCTCCTCGGGAGCGTTGAGCCCGTGCTGGTGGCCGGGCACGTGGAAGGTGAGATTTCTCTGCCGTACGTAGTCTCTAAGCGCCCGGAAATACGGCGCTTCTTGCTGATTCAATCCGACTCAGGCTCGTTTTGCAGCGCAATACCCTGTTGGAAGAGGTCTCTTATATCCAGAAGGACTTCCAAGACCGCCGCTCTCCAACGGCTGTCGGCATCAGGCGACACCTCCCATTGACCTTCCAGGTCTCGCTCGGGGAATTGGGCCAGTATTTCATCTCTAGAACGCACTGCAGTCAGTCCTCTCGCCGAAAACTACGGCCAACGGGCGCGAACTCCTTGGCTAAGATCTTTGCACTACCATCATGGTCCCGGCCATACTGGCCACCAGTTTCTCTTCGTCATCGCTGATAGCAAAGAGAAAGGCTTCGGTAAAGAAGACCGTTCGTCCCGGCTTCACGACTCGAGCTCTGGCTTCGAAGCGGTCACCCCTGGCCGGACGCATCAGGTTCGTCTTAAACTCAATGGAGAGGACATCCGCATCTTCCGGCATCATGGAAAAGGCCGCATAGCCGCAAGCGCTGTCGAGGGCCGTCGCGATCACCCCGGCGTGAATGAAGCCGTTTTGCTGGGTCAGGTCTTCTCTATAGGAAAAGCCGATGATACACTCACCGGCTTTCACATCGAGAAGCTCCATCCCCAGAGTGTGCATCACTCTCTGGCGCTGGAAACTCTCTTTGACTCTGAAGAAATCAGTCACCGCGCTCCAGCAGGTAATCGATGTCGCCCGTATTGCCCATGATGATGTTTCGCTCGATTCTGATCTTGGTTTGCAAGATGTCGTCGCCACCCCAAAACCTGGATAGCTTCACGGCGTCGTCGTAATCGTAGCCGGCATCGAAATAGTAGTTCAACTCGTTCGCTCGGGGCAGCGCTTTGACCCGAGCGTCGGTCATCACAAGACGCAGTAGCGCCTTGGTCTGCCCGCCTTGGAGCATCTTGTTGCCGATAGCCGTCTTGGCATCGGAAACGCTCGACCCCCAGAAATCAGCCAGAATCTTGGCATCCCAGTAGTTGTAACCACTGGTGAAGAAAGCGTCCCACATCTGGTCCTCGCTGAAGCGCGCGACCTCACCTTCCGACTGAACTACCGGCACCGGTGTCACCTGAGCCAGGGCCATTTGGTTCAATGCCAGTGGGCTTGTCAGGGCGACGGCTAGCCCCAGAGTCATCATTCTTTTCTTCATGTCAACACCTCTCTGTTGTGCCCAAAATTGTCTGCCAGGGCATACGAGAGTTGAACCGATTCAACCTTCGCAGAGTTACGACAACGCCTCGATCAAAACTCTTTCCCCGACCTTGACTCCCCACTCTTGAGCGGCATTCCCGTTGCGCACCGCCAACTCCAAGTACTCCGAAGAGTTCCACAGCAGGAGGGACTCTCCCAACAGCACCCTCGAGTAGGTGGGGCAAAAAGTGATCCGTTTCCCTCGTACCAAAAACTTGTTGCCCGGCTGCAACTGCTCCCAGCCTCGCCGGGCGGGAAAATCGAAAATCACATTTCCAAAGTGGTCGATGGTCAGGACAGTGACTTCCAGCTGACCCTCGCGAAAAATGGTCGTCCGACCGGTGGAGGCCACCAGATCGGGGAGCGTCCGGCCCAGACTACTCAGCTCTGCACCGGCGGCGAGCTTACCCGCGGCGGGCGCGAAGACATCACGACCGTGGAAAGTGTTGCTGGCATCAGCCGGAAGTCCCAACTCCACGGCCTTCTCGAGACCGCCCAGCCGGGAGAGCACTTCGCTCAGAAGACCGTTGTCCGGAGCTACGAAAAAATAGCCGCCGGCGGTCGCGGCGATGGCTTTTCGAGTGGAGCCGACACCCGGATCGACGACGGCCAGAAAGACCGTACCCCTGGGAAACTGGGTGACCGACTGTTGGAGATAGTAGCTGCCCTCCGCGATCGATTGGGGTAAAACTTGATGGGTCAAGTCCACCATAATCGCCTGCGGACACTCCCGCAGGATGCGAGCTTTCATCACCCCGACGTAGTGGTCTTTGAGACCGAAGTCGGAGAGCAGACAGACCAGGGGCAATCTATTTCAGCCCTGCGGCAAAGTCGATCTGTCGTGCTTTTTCAGGGAAGTCGATGAGAGGGTTGCGGTTGCCTTGAGTCTCTTCGATAGCGGCGTTGCGGTGCTTCTCGTAGAGAGACACCGGAAACTCATCGTGCCATTTCAAAAGCGTCTTGATATCTCGCGCGTCGTAGTCGTCCACGACTCCCGGATAGCGGAGAAGGAAGTAGAGAGTTGCCCGGGCCGCGGCACCTTTGCCGCCTACCGGCTCAAATCTGCGACCGTCCGACTGTCCGGCGATCTTGCCGCAGTCGTCTCTCCAATCGTCGCGACCCTCGGGAATTTCATCGTAGGGCAGGTTGCTCCGCCTGCTGTTGCAGCGCGATTCACAAGCGAAAAGGTGGTGGAGGTCGCCACGAGCCGGCTGACTTTTGCCAAACCAGGATTGCGGAACAACGTGCTCACAGTTCAGAGCATCCAGGCCTTCCGAGATGGCGAAGGCCGAGGCGGCCGCTTCGGGACTGAGGGCAGCCCTGGTGAAGGCCAGGGCGTTCATCGCGGTGCGCTCATTCAGGCCGATCCGCCAATCCTCGATGATGGCCTTGTCGGCAGCCATGGTGTGACCTGAATATATAGACTTGAGCTGTCCATCCGGCTGAAGATCGATCCACGGGTAGAGATACTTGGAGGGACGATAGTCCATCGTGGTGGTATGCGATCTCTGAGTCTTCTCCGAAAGTTGACGGAAGAGGGTTTCCGGATCGGCCGACCAGTTGACGTCCTTATAGTAAGTTTCTTTTGCCCGCGAGTCTTTCTCGGCGTTGTAGTACTCGCGATTCGGAAAGTCCTTGAGCTCTTTCAGAGCCGAATCGAGTTCGGTACTGTGAGGAGGCGGGGGCGACGGCTTGGGAGCAATCTGTTCACAACCACAGGAGGCGCTGAAAGTATCGCGCGGACTGCCGGCGGCCGCAACACCTGACAGCTTGACACGTGGTCTCGTGGCGGTTGGAGTATAGGCAAGCGAGATCTTCACCAACCGATCATAGGACGGAAATTGGTCTCCCATGTTAACACAATGTTAGCAATTCCATCGCAGGTTCATGATTGCGTTCAAAGAAGATCTGCTATTAATAGGAATAGAATTAGCAAAGGGTCCACGATATAGGCTCACCGAGGGTGAGTCGCCAGAACGGGAGCAATCAAAAATTATGAATCTGTCTCGCTATCGTGGGTATGAACCAGGACCGTTTTCCTGCCGAAGACGGGCCAATCGACGTCGCATCAATCCGGTCAGCGCGACTTGCTGGACGGATGCCAAATCGCCCAGTCCGGCCACGGTGATCGAAGCCGACACCAAAGGGGCCAGAATTGTCTTGCCCTGGAAAGTCACCAAGGGTGACACGATCGCCGTGAGCTACGGCAACCATCTCGGACTCTACCGCACGGAAAAGGCCAAAATTGCCTGGACCCAACAACTTGATACCGGCAAAACTATCGTCGGACTTTACTACGAGTCAGCCTGCGCCAACGCAGCTTAAAAGCTTTCTCAAATCCCGTTCTCGAGGCTTTCACCATAGCTGGTGAGAGCTTTTTCTTTTTCTAGCCTGTCTTCCAATTAACAAGCTTTTCAGAACTCTTTGAGGGTGAGGTTCTATATTGTGACTATCATGTTTGTAGCACCAATGATCTCTCATAAGAAAAAAGCCAACGCCTGCCGTAGAATGCACGACCGCACGAAGATCCGAGTGAGTCACATCACAGCCTGGAGCGCCTGCGACCCGGTGAAAACCGTGTCGGCTATCGAGGCCGACACCCACGGTGCCAGACTGATGCTTCCCTGGGACGTCCGCAAAGGTGAGTCCGTGGTCGTGAGCGTGGCCAACGAGGTCGGCCTGTATCAAACTCAGGTGGCCCGCGTTGCCTGGACCCAAAAACTGGAATACTCCAACCGCGTGATCGCCGGAGTCGAATTCCACGAACGCCTCAAAGTCGCGGTCTAAAACTCGATAACGAAGCGTTTTCGACGCATTCGTCCACCAATGTTAACGTTTTTTTTCCATTTCGCCAAAATCCCGGCAATATTCACCCTGTAAAATAGAAACCGGAACCGTTTACGGAAACACGGAATCCAACACGCTAGAAACCTTCTCGGGTGGCTGGCGCTGTTTCACATACCGACGCGACGTGATAGGCCTTCCATGAGATCGCCGGGCGTTGCTGTTGAAATCAATGCAGGAGGTGTGCTTTTGTTTCCATTTATCCGCCTGTTCGCGCCGTTCAGGCATTACGCGTTAGGGTTTATCGTTTTAGCCCATTTCGCATACGTGCTATCCCAGATAACAACCCCCCCAACCCCCACGGTTCATTCCGACGACCCACGTCTGGCCAATATAGTGGCCTATGAGGATCTGCTTCGTCAAAAAGCAGAGTGCGTTCTTCACCGCTTCGACACCAGCAGTCATTCCATCGACCTGTCGGTCGCAATCGACCACACGACCATCACCACGACGACATCTCATGCGGACTCTTCCGAAAAAGAAGTGCGTGACAACCCCCAGGTTCGGCACATCAAAGTGTGCGTCACCCTTTCCAAAGACGACAACATCGACAAGGACGAGCTGTTTCGCGCCCTCTCCTACAGTTTGGGCATAGACCTGGCTCGAGGCGATATGTTGAGGTTAGTCTTCATGTAAGACGCCGTCGACATAGATGATTCGAAGAGAAGGCTCCTCACGGGGCCTTTACTCTTTCTGAGGAGATCGGCGCGGTTGGCAAGTCTCCATCAACCGCTCCAGATGCCAGACAGCGTCCTTCATTAACTGGCGCTTGTCGTAGATCGACAAACCCATGTGAGTGGCCGCGACGCCCCCGGCCAACAGCTTGAAAAGAGCGGCCGGTGGGCTACCCAGCGCGACCAGGGTGAAGAAGCCGGCAATAGTCGAGTGATACAAAAACGGACGAGGAAAGTGGGAGAGCAGTCTCGCTCGGGTGGCTCCGGCCTGCTCCACGACCCAGGGCAAGCCCTTCGCTATCCGATGGGGGACGTCCGGTCTGCGAACAATCCGCAGGCCGGAAAGGTCGGACGGCAACCCTTCCGCGGAGAGATACAAGTCGAAGGCGACAGCCGTTGGTTCGAATTTCCAACGATGCCGATCCACGACGACACCGTCTTTCACCCAGTGAACGTAAGAATACCGAGGCTTGTTGTGAAACCGAAATTTACCCAGACTGCTACGATGGCTGTCGATGTGATACCCGTAGCTGATCTTGGCCAGACAAGGGGATTCCGTCTGGTCCGCCCGTCCCTCCACGTGAAAAATCCGATCGTCGGTGAAGCGGTCCCCCAGACCGATGGGTCGAGAGCTTCTGAGCAGAGCGCCCGGCAAAGCCAACTGCTGGAGACTGCATTCACGCCTTGAGGGAGCCCATCCCGCACTCAATGTCACACGTTTTCCCAAACCGTGCCCTCCGTCCACAAGCGGCGCGTTGAAATCATCAGCCCGCTTTCGATTGACCACAACCGCGATCGGGGCGACCTCCGCGCAAAGTCGTAACTCTTCCATCTCCAGAGTGACTTCTGGTGGACACTTGCGACTGGGAGGACCGGGATGAGCTATACCAAGGCGAATCAAGGGGCCGCTCGATGGCCGGCTCACCGAAACGATCCTTTTAGCCAGCCGAGTCCCGTCCCAGCCGAGAAGAAAGCACTGATGACCTTGTTCGAAGGCGAAAGTGAAGCTGCGGTTGTCCCCGAAACCGACAGCTCGCAATCCCGTGGCCAGATGCCGGAGCGACCGCCCCATATCCGCCTCCGGTTCGGTGAGCGCTTTCACGAGCTCGTCAATTTCGAAGAGTTCGGTGGGGTCGTAAGAGAAATAAGAGATATGGCGTTCCGCTTCAGCGGTAAAACTCTGTGCTCCACTCGAAACGGCTGCCTGCAGAAGCTTCAGCACCCAGCTCTGAGCCCCCGGCAGCTGCAGCTGGGCCAGCTTTCGAATGGCTTGCTCACGGGCGATAGTAAAGACCCCCTCGGAGTCTTGAGCGCCAAGGCTGCGGGCTTGCTCTATAAAGCTCTCAATGTTCATGCAGGACAGACCATCTCATTGTAAGGGGAGGGTTATCCCCCTCACAAGTGCAAGGGCCAAAAATGAAAGTTGGTCTGGTTGGATGCGGTTATTGGGGCAAGAATCTGCTCCGAAACTTTTTTGAATTGGACGCCCTCGGCGCGGTCTGCGACGCCCTTCCCGCTCATCGTGAGCTGGCTCGGAGCATGGCCCCGGGAGTCACTCTCTTCTCCGACTACCAGGAGTTGTTGGACAGCGACGTGGACGGCATCGCTATCGCCACACCGGCCGTCACTCACTTCGACATGGCCATGCAGGCAATCGCGGCGGGCAAGGACGTGTTTGTCGAAAAGCCGCTTTCCCTCAACGTGGCTCAGGGCCTTGAACTGGTCAAGAACAAACGCGACCGCATTCTCATGGTGGGCCACATCCTGGAATATCATCCCGCCTGCGTGAAGCTGGTGGAATTAACCCGCTCCGGTGAGCTCGGAACGCTCTGCTACATCTACTCCAACCGTCTCAGCCTGGGGAAAGTGCGACGCGAAGAAAACATCCTTTGGAGTTTCGCCCCTCACGACGTGGCTATCATCAACCGCATCGTGGGGCAGATGCCGGAGACAGTTTCCGCTTGTGGAGGCGCCTACGTGCAGTCCGACGTGGCCGACGTGACGGTGACCAACCTCCTCTACCCCGACGGTGTGCGGGCCCATATCCACGTCTCCTGGCTGCACCCGTTCAAAGAGCAGCGACTGGTTGTGATCGGCACCCAAAAAATGGCCGTTTTCGACGGGGTGACAGGGGAGCTCGTTCTTTACGATCAGCGAGTAGAGTGGCAGAAAGGTCAGCCCGTCCCTATCAAGGCTGACGGTATTCCCGTGCCGGTCAGCAACGATGAGCCGTTGAAAGAAGAGTGTCGTGCTTTTCTGAAAGCGATGGAGACTCGGAAGCAGCCTCTGACTGACGGAATGAGCGGTCTCGAAGTCTTGTCCGTGTTGGAGTCGGCCCAGGAGTCGTTGCAAAGCCAGGGTAAGACCTGCCAGGTCGTTCGCGAGTTCGACACCTTATGAGCACCAGATGGACTCCTTTCTAGAGAGGATTCAAAGGGAAGGCGCTCTCGATTCGCGGGGAGTTTTCACCATCAATGTGGAGAAGGCGCAGGTCAAACTCTCCTCTTTCCAACTGGCGGACTTCAGCCAATTTCCCACCTTTCTACTCGGCGCCGGACAAGCCGCGAATGCTTCCCAGCTTCTCCTTACGTTTCCCAGTCTCGGAGGGATAGGCGCCTCTCGCTCCACCCGGATCGAATTCAGAAACTGGACTCTTGATATCGAAGACCTACGCCTCATCGGTCTGGAATCGCTGAAGAAAGAAACCCCCCGGCCGATCCGCTATCTTGCCACGATCCTCTCCACACTGGGCGCCAAGCACGATTTCAGCCTCACCAGTAACGATTTTCAGTTGAGCTTCCAAAAGGGGGTGATGAAACCACCTCAGCCACCCCCCGACGGCACGCCGGCGGGCTCTGTCACCCTTCATATAGAGACGGACCTACGGCGAGATCTCGAGCGAGGATTCGCCGGTCAGGAGAAACTCTCGTCGCTTGTAGTGAAGCTTGCCGAAAAAAGAATCGGTGGAGGATACGACCCCTCGCTCGAAACGTCCGACATTTTCGGCTTTCTCGTCGTGGAAGGAGAAGGTCTTCCCCCTCTCACTTTTGAGAAAGCCTCGAAAAGCCTGGTCCTCCATCAATCCCGGGAAAGCTTACCGGCCATGGCTCTCGGACTTAGCCCGCCGGCCGAGGCCGAACAGGCTGGACTGTGGCTCCTGGTGGAAGACCTGGCCTACAGGGCTCCCAAAGAATTCAGTCCGGACGGCGTTTTCGGGGTCGTGGTCGCCGACGAACTCCGCCGCGACTTATCTTTCCAGGTCGTTCAAAACGCAGACTATCATCGACTGCGGGAACGGCTTTTCGACGCCTCCCTTAGACTTTGCCGTCGAGCCGAGAGTCACCGCCTTCTCTTCAAGGGCGAAAAGTACGCAACCCTCAGAAACCTCTGCCGGCAGTTCGGGGTCAAATGGACTGCCGAGCCTGACCTCCACAAGAGTCCTACCTCGCAAGAACTCACGCCGACCAGAGACTCCAACAAACTTGGCGCCTTCCTGTCACAACTGGACAAAGTCGGCGCCTCCCGGGCGAAAGCTCTCCTCCAGGGCTATCGCCACGAAGTTTCGACCGCCCTACGACAAGGAAGTCCGCGAGAGGCGCTGGAGTGGCAAAGAGCACTCATCGCGGTCAAGCACAGGTTTCAGTTAAAAACTCCGGTCGAACGTTTCCTCTACCAACTTCTTCAACTGCTGAGCGACACCGGCCCCGCCCAGTTTGCCGTGGTCCCGGATCTGCCGGAGGAACTCGCGAACCAGGCATGCTACATGGGGGTGGTCTGTCGCTGGTGGGCGGGTAGCCAAGTTTCGACGGCAAACCTCTCCCTCCACTGCTCCTGGCTGTACCCCCTGGGTTTAGCGCCGGACTGCAACCACAACTGGGTCCGTCTCCTGCAACTCTTGTCCGAGAACCGAGCCGAAGCCGCTCTGAATTTGCTGCGAAGCGACTCCTCCCTTTGTTACCTCGATAGCGAAGCTCAATGGAACCAGTATTTTTGGACACGGCACCGAGGTCGACTGAGCTGGAGCAACTCGATAAGGCTCAGGGTTCAGTTATCGTTTGCCTCTCTTGGCCGTAAATCGCTCGATCTGTCTGAATCCACCTTTGCTTTACTGCAAGAACGATTGCTCTACACGGAGTTTCAGAGGCCGAGATTCTGGCCGGTATTCCTGGAGATGAAAAGCAGAGCAACTCCTGAAGACATGCGGGATTTATGGACCAAGTTGTTGGCCCGAGTCCTTATCGACAACTGCCTCGACGACCCGACAAGGCCTTTGCTCTCCAGACCTTTGACTCCGTCCGGGCGGTGGAGTTACTCCCGCTCCGGTTCCACACCCTCAAGATAAGCCAACACCGGTACCGCTATTCCAAACCCGTAAGCGTAGATCTGGATCAGCGTCAGGCCTTCACGGAAGCCGTAAGTGTAGAGAAAAAGACCGACGATGCCGCAGAAACTCATAAAAGCGAGGATCGCTCTGGAAGCGTATTTGGGCCATCCGTAGTCAACCGACGCAAACGCTCCGCCCACCAAGACCGGTAAGGACATAAAGACGATCATCCCGAGCCGGCAGAAGATAGTAAACGGGTCGAATAGGTTGTGGTAGAGCCAGCAGCCTAAGGCGGCGCCCCACAGGATACCCACGATATTGGACTCGATCACCTCTTCTTTATTGACCATCCTGCGGCCAAATTTATTGAGGCGGAGCAGCAGGGTCGTGCCCGCTCTGATCGTCCAGGAGAGATAAGCAAAAATCTTCCAGAAAAACAGAATAACACCGAGGAAGGGGGCTAGCGCGGGGTACTCTCTCCGAATCACGCCCATAAAACGCATCAGTATAGATAGCCCGTACTGCATGATTTGCTGGTACTTTTTGGAGAACCGATTCATCCACATGAAGTAACGAAGAATGAGGCCGTAGAGAGGATAGCGAGTTCGTAACGCTTCCATGAATCCAGCCCGGGCGCTTTCCGATTCGGGATTCATCTCTAGAGCGCTTTGAAAGGTGGAGACGGCCTCTTCCCAATCCCCGAGGTAGAGGTGGAGGTTGCCCAACTCGACGATCGCCTCTTCGTCTTCCGGGTCTTGCTCCAGGACAAAATTGAGGGCGGTTCTGGCCTCGTCGTACTTCCTCAGCTTGACCAGAGCGCTCGCCTTCACAACCATGGCGTCGGCGTGGGTTGGCTCGAATCCCAGAGCCGTGTCGGCCGCGTCGGAGGCCGCCGACCACTCCGCTTTCTTAGCGTGCAAGCGGGCCAACATCACGTGATAGTCCGGATTTGTGGGCGACAACTCCAGCGCCGTGTCGATGGCGCGGCGAGCATCCTGGTCGAGATTTCTGAGGTAGCAGATGAAGGACTGAATGTAGTAGCCGTAGCTGAAATCGGGAGAGACGGAAATGGCACGCTCGACGAAGTCGGAAGCTTTGCCGTAGTGCTTCAGGTGGATGAGACACCGAGCCGCCATGGTATAGGCGTGAGAATCCTCGGGATATTCGGAGAGGTGCTCCTGGTAGCCCTCCAACGCTTGCAGCCATCGCCCCTGCTCAAACAGGGCCTCGGCTTTCATCAATCGATCACTCATCTAATCTTTGCCCTTTCCAAGAACTCTTGCAGGTCGTCGTAGTAGCCGTCTTTGTTGGCGAAATTCACGTAGTTTCGGGAGCGCCTTAGCCACTCCATAGTGGTAGGACGGCGCGTCTTCAATGAGATCTTGAAGTCGGTATGGTTGACGGGTCGGAGGTCCCCCGAACGAATGGCGTCGGACACCGCTCTCTCCACAGCCTGCTCGACGACCTGTCGAATGTCCGCTCCGGAAAAGTGCTCCATTTGCGAAGAGAGCTTATCCCAGGGGACGGTAGGATCGACGTTCTTGCCTCTGGAGTGGATCTTGAGAATCTCCGCTCGAGCTTTCTCGTCGGGAGGCGGCACGAAGATCACCCGGTCGAAGCGTCCCGGTCTGCGGAAGGCGGAATCCACACTCCAAGGTTCGTTCGTCGCTCCTAAGACCAGGAGTTTATCGTTGTTTGAATTGATGCCGTCCATCTCGGTCAGAAAGTGAGTGGTCATCGTCTTCATGTTGGTGGAGTTGCTGGAACCTCGCTTGGCCCCCAGGGCGTCGATCTCATCGATAAAGAGAACGCTCGGAGCTTTGCTTCTGGCCATACCGAAGAGGTCGGAGAGGTTTCGTTCGGAGACCCCGATATACATATCCAGGATGTCGTTGAGTCCGACCGAAAAGAAGCTCGCCCCGAGTTCACCGGCCACGGCGCGCGCCAAGTGGGTCTTGCCGCAACCCGGCGGTCCGTAGAGCAAGATGCCGCCGCCCACCCGTTTCCCGTAGGCCTCGTAAATTTCGGGCTTCTGCATCGGATAGATGATGTTCAGCCGCAGCTGTTCTTTCAGGTCTTCCATCCCACCGATGTCGGCGAAAGTGATGCTCTTACCCTTTTCCAGGGCCTCTTCGGGGGTCAGCCCCACGATATCGCCTCCGGCCGTGAGCTTGAGCGAGTCTTGGGGCTCAAGCTCGGCCTCCAAGCCCTCGTCGATGAGACTGGAATCGGCCTGAATCGCTTCGGTGTAATACTGTTGAGCCTTCTCCGTGCGCCCGCTGGCCTGCTCCGCTCGAGCCATAGCCAAAAGCCCGACCGGCCTCTCCTCCGTTTCCAGCAACGGCTCGGCCAGAGCACGCAGCTCCTTATAACGGCGAGCCTTCAGAAACTCCCTCACAACGTGAGCACGAAGCGGCACGTTGTCCGGAGAGAGTTGGAGCGCCTGGAGAAGAGGATCGATCGAGTCGGACATCAGGAATGCACCTTCTGCACCTTCTGAACTCTCTCATCCTTCGTATTGCTTCGTCCGATGCCGAGATAAAGGAACCCACGCTGGCTCATTCTCTGCGGTTCGTAAAGGTTTCGACCATCGATGATCCAGGGGTTCTTCAGGAGCTTCAAGAGACGATCGAAATTGGGGCGACGGAACTCGTGCCATTCCGTAAGGATGACCAGGGCATCGGCTCCGTCGCAGGCCTCGTACGAGGTGGACACTCGGTGGAACTTGTCGCCGTGCCCCTCGAAAGGATGGTTCTGCGACTGCGGATCGTAGGCGAAAACCTGAGCGCCTTTACTGATAAGGTGGTCTACTACCGGCAAAGAGGGCGCTTCACGGGTGTCGTCAGTCTGCGGCTTGAAGGAGAGTCCCCAGATGGCGATTTTCTTTCCGCTCACGCCGTCTTCGAAGAGGTCCTCTAACTTCTTGATAAAGTTCGACCGCTGCAGGTCGTTATTGTCCAGCGCGGCCCGGACCATAGGAAGATCGGTACCGTGCTCCTGCCCCATGTGGAGCAACGCTCGATTATCTTTTGGCAAACAAGAACCGCCGTAACCCACACCCGGAAACATAAACTGCTTGCCGATCCGGGGATCGGAACTGATACCGACTCGAACCGACTCCACGTCCGCTCCGACCCGCTCGCAAAGCCGGCTCATTTCGTTCATAAAACTGATCTTGGTGGCCAGGAAAGCGTTCGAAACATATTTCGTCATCTCGGCCGAAGCTAAATCCATGGTGATGATGGGGTTGCCGGTGCGCAAAAACGGAGAGTAAAGCTCCTTGATCAAGGCCAACGCTTCCTCATCGTCGGACCCGATGATCACCCGGTTTGGCTTGAGAAAGTCCGTGACGGCGCTACCCTGGGCCAGAAACTCTGGATTGGCCACGACCGATACCTTGTGATCGGTCTGGGCTTCGATCAGCTCTTTGACAACGTTGGCCGTACCCACGGGCACGGTGCTCTTGGTGGCCACGAGCTTGGGCCCGTTCATGAACTTACCGATGGAAGTGGCTACGTCGTGGACGGCGGAGAGGTCGGCCGTGCCGTCCTCATTAGAGGGCGTACCGACCGCCAGAAAGAGAATTCGAGATCGCTCGACCGCCGACTTGAGGTTGGTGGTCAGCTCCAGCCGGCCTTCGCGCAGATTGGAATCAACCAGCTCCGGCAATCCAGGCTCGTAGAACGGGATGATCCCTTTCTTGATCTTCCGGATTCGGTCTTCGTCCAGGTCCACGCAGATGACCTGATTTCCCATTTCGGCCAGTCCAGATCCGGTGACAAGTCCAACGTATCCGGTGCCGATTATACCTACGCGCATTAGCTACTCCTCTATTTCTGGCGTCTAAAAGCCGGTTCCCTTCAGAGAAGTAGATATCCTATTAAAAAGCTCGATCGATGAAGCTGAGCCAGCCTTTGGGGAGGGTGGGGTCCTGATGAGCCGGTGAGGCCGGATTGGAAAAGTTCATCTTGTCGGGCTTGCTGTGAAACGAGAGGCCTGAGAGTGGTAGCTTTTCGCCGGTGCGCTTATGGAGAAGCGCCGAATCCATGGCCCGCAGAGCCTGGTCAAACGCTTCTTGCTTTTCGGCCCCCTGCACGGCCTCGCGCAAATCCCGTAGAAAGCCTCCCAGATCCACGAGGTCGCCGCTACTTTCCAGCAGATTTCGCTGTTGGGCATTCCTTGCCGCCTCCTTGACCTGAGCATTCTCTTTCAGCTCTTTCGTCAGGATGACGCCCAGACGATCCAGCGAGGGCGATAGGTCCTGGCGAAGGCTCGTGAGGTCGACGGCGACGGCCGTACTGTCCGTGTTGGTCGACATGGTCTTTTTGTTGACGGGAGCCAATCGTTTGGGGAAAGGTATCGCCGCGATGGGCGCCTCTTTCCCATCGAAGTGCCGACCGGCCGTGCGCGCCATCTCCACCGCGACTTCCCGATCGCTCTTATTCTCTACCCCGGCCTGAAGAATATCGCTCAGGTCGAGACGGCCGATCCTAGTGTTCGATTTGGGGATGGCGTCCTCGAAAGCGACGGCGTAGTCGGCCACCTCGGCTTGCTGATGGAGATTCTCCCAGTTGGCACCGTAGCAAGTCTCGTAAAAAACAACGTCGTATTTCCGCCCCGTCTTCTGAACCGCTTCCACCATACTTTGGTGAGCTTCTCTCGCGGGCAGACCTGCAAACGATTTGGCCCCGTGGCCGTGACCGTTGAGATGCACCACGTGCCGAGCCTGCGGATAAATTTCCATGTTCTTGATGGTCATTTCGCGTAGACCGGCTTCAGGACCGGACTCTTGGGGCAAATTCTCGAAGTTGAGAGTCTCGAATCCGGTGTGATGGGCCGCTAGACCCTGGGCGTTCTTGGTGCTTTTGACCGCATCGCTCAACCCACCGCCGAGCCAGGCCACCGAAAGACCTCCGGCGGCCGCTCCGGCTACGCCTGCCGCAGCCAACGGGGCGAGTAGCCCGGCCGAGGCAACGGAGACACCCAAAGCTCCCGCCCCTAATAGTATGTAAGGTAGCTTCTTGACCCAACCCGAGGTCGTGCGCCTGATCTTCTGCCCGGTCGTCTCGCTGAAAGTGGTCGCCCCGACCTCAATCTTGTCTCCAAATTCCGCCTTCAGTTGCCCAAACTCATCCAGTGCGGCCCCGCTTTCAACCGCTTCACTGGATTTCCAGAAGGTGTTGGCGCTGGTCACGACTAGCTTCGGTGATGTGGCAGAGATCTGCATAAGATCATCCTAGAGTTCGGTACTGAATAAGTTCTTAAGAATCTCTTAAGTTTCTGACAAGGCTCCTTTCAGTCAGTTGTCGGATAGTATCAACATGTCGGGTCGATTTGTCTTTTCAGTCTTTTTCCTCCTTCTGCTTTCTTTTGTGCCGGCTCCGGCCGAGCTCCCGTTCAAGCAGCACGGATGGGACAAGAAAGAAGCCGCGGCCCATCTCCTGAGCCGTTTCACCTACGGCCCACGGCCGGGGGAGGTGGAGAGAGTGGCCCGGCAGGGGCTGGAAAACTGGTTGATCCGCCAGTTGGATGCCTCCGAAAGCGAGACCGTCCTGGTAGAGAAGCTCGCCTTGCTGCCCCAGGCCTACACTCTGGACAACACCGGGATCCTGGAGACTTATCCTCGACCCGATCAGCTGGTTCGGATGGCACAAGAGGAAGGTCTGGTGGAGAAAGGAGAGCGCCCCGACCGGGAAACCCTCAAAGCTCTGCTGGAAGAAAAAGGGCTCCGTCCTTTCAACGAGTTAGGACTGACCCTTTTTGCCCAAAAACTTCTTCACGCCCGGCACAGCGAAAACGCGGTTCGCGAGGTGATGACCGATTTTTGGTACAACCATTTCAACGTCGCCCTCAGCAACAATCGCGCCCGACCGTTCATCCTCTCCTACGAACGAGACGTGATTCGACCGAACGCCCTGGGGCTTTTTCGTACTCTGTTGGGAGGCACGGCCAAGCATCCCGCTATGTTGCTTTACCTGGACAACGCCAACTCTTCAGCGTCCTCCGACTCCAAAACGACGATGGAGGCGCGCATGGAGGAGATGCCGATGCGCCGGGAGCGGCGGGAGAAAGCCAAAGAGCAAGCCCAAAAGCGAAAAAAGGGTCTGAACGAGAACTACGCTCGAGAGCTCATGGAGTTGCACACCCTGGGGGTGGATGGAGGATACAGCCAGGACGACGTGGTGGAGGTTGCTCGGGCGTTCACCGGCTGGACCACCATCGGACGTAAGGCTCGACTCCAGAAGCCGGACGCCAAGCGTGAGATGGCCCAGCAGGCCATGGGTATTCGCCAGGAGGGCGACTTTCGCTTCGCCGCGGCGATTCATGACGCCGACCCGAAGACCGTCCTGGGGCAACAATTCCCGGCCGGTGGCGGCATCGAGGAAGGGGAACGGGTCTTGGATATACTCAGCGTTCATCCCAACACCGCTCGACATCTGGCCCGCAAACTCGCTATCAGGTTTATCTCCGACGAGCCGTCGGAGGAGGACGTGGAGAGAATCTCCCAGACCTTTCAGTCTTCGGGCGGAGACATCGGCGCGACTCTGCTCGCGGTCGCTCAAACGGACGGATTTTGGGACCGCGACAACCGCCAGGCCAAGGTCAAAAGCCCGTTTGAGTTCGTGGTCAGTGCTAGCCGCGCTCTGGACGGCGAGCTCTATCCGTCGAGACATCTCTACGGCTGGCTTGCCAAAATGGGACAGCCTCTCTACAACTATCAGGCTCCCACGGGATTCCCCGACAACGCCGAGTTCTGGGTCAGCTCCGCGACCGTACTGAACCGCCTCAACTTCGCCTTGCAGGCGGCCACCGGCGGAATCCCAGGATTCACTTACGCACCACAGGAAACCGAGAGCCTAAAATCCGCCGTTGAGAGCCTTCTGCTCTATCCGGACGACATGAAACAGACGGAGGAAATCGTGCGTTCGATGCTGGCCGATTCCGAAAACTTGACCCTCGAAGCGGTGAACAGATTTGAAGTCCGTCCCAATTTGGGAGGGAAAATCGAAGGGACCTACGTGCCCTCGTTGGTGTTGAAAGAAAACCAGAAAACAACGGCCGTGATGATCGGTCTTATCCTGGGCACACCGGAATTTCAGAGGAGGTAAGAGCATGTGGACACGACGCGCCTTTCTTAAAGGATCAAGCTTGGCCGTTTTGGCTTTGGGATGGGGCGGATTGCCTGCCTTTCTGGCCCGCGCGGCCTCGGCGCAAACGCGCCCCAAGAAAACCCTGGTGGCTCTTTTCCAACGAGGAGCCATGGACGGACTGATGGCCGTCCAGCCACTCGGAGACAGCCAACTCGCGACCCTCCGCCCTCAACTCCTTCTCCCGAACAGCGGCGAGGGCGGGGTGCTGGAGCTTGACGGTCGATACGGCCTGCACCCCGCGCTCGGCTCTCTAGGTCACCACTTCCGCGAGAAACAGCTGGCTGTCGTTCACGGAATCGGCTCTCCGAACACGTCTCGTTCCCATTTCGACGCCCAGGACTACATGGAGTCCGGCATCGTGGATCGCAAAGGGGCCGCCTCGGGTTGGCTCAATCGGGCTTCCGGGCTCCTGGGGCATGAGGCCACGCCGTTCCAATGTGTCGCCCTGACCGAGGCTACTCCGAAATCGCTCTATGGGGACAACCCCACACTGGCGATATCCTCACTGGACGATTTTAAGGTGAAGTCTTCTTCCGACGCCACCGAAGACAACCTTGAGAAGCTCTATCGAAACGCCACTCAGCAGACTTTGAAGCGCCGTGGAAGCGAAGCGTTCGAGGCGGCTGACGTGCTCAGCGCAAAGCGATACCGGGCCTACAAACCGACGGCCGAGTATCCTAACACTCCGCTAGGTCGCTCTTTGCGACAGATCGCGTTTTTGATCAAGAGCGACGTGGGTTTAGAGATCGCCTTCGCCGAGTCGAACGGATGGGACACTCACCGAGGCCAGGGTCGCGCTCAGGGGGCCTTCGCCAGACGAGCCGCCGACCTGGCCGGCTCCATCGACGCCTTCTGGACCGATCTCGGTAGCTATCAGGATTCGGTGGTGCTGATGACGATGACCGAATTCGGGCGGACGGTGGCTGAAAACGGCTCCGGCGGTACCGACCACGGGCGCGGTTCCTGTATGTTCGTGCTGGGCGGTGAGGTCAACGGGGGCCAGGTTTACGGAAAAGTTGATTCCTTAGACCGTGACAACTTGGAAGACGGCCGCGACCTGCCGGTGACCACCGACTTTCGACAGCTTTTCGCCGGGGTGGCGGGGCAGCATCTCCGCGTTCCCACAGGAAGTGAGCTTTTTCCGCATTGGAGCGGAGAGCCGATGCGGTTGCTCCGCAGCTAAACTTCTGCGTATTGACTCGGCTATGAATTCGGGTGCCGAGGCGCCCCGAACGCAAGGCGCCGGGTACCCACCCGAAGGGAAGGGTGACGCCTAATATTCGAGAGATTTAAGTGAGAGGCAACGCTGTGATCGGGGATGCATCGCACCCTCCCTTCGGGGGGTACCCGCGAATTTGTGGCCGAGTCAATGCGCAGAAGTTTAACCTATACATCCGTATTAGCACCTCGGAAGCCTCTGGATATCCTCCTCTCTCCTCTGTGCCTACTACGCTCGGAACAAAGAAGGAGCTATTTATGAAGTGTATTGAGATTCGAGAGTACGGTTCGGCGGAGAAGCTGAGCGTCCGCTTGCGCGAGGACAACCTGATACCTGGCGACCGACAAGTTTTGGTGGAGGTCAAGGCAGCCTCCTACAACCCCGTAGATACCGCGATCAGGACGGGAATGTTCGATCCTGTTTCAGCTCGGTCATTCCCCCAGAGCCAAGGCCAGGATTGGGCGGGTGTTATCTCCGCCGTAGGTTCCGAAGTGACCGAATGGAAAGTCGGCGACGAAGTGTACGGCTGCCAGCCGGCCGCCGATATTCACGACGACGGCTCCTGGGCCGAATTGATGAGGGTCGACCTCGAGCATCTGGCCCGTAAGCCCCGAAACATAACGTGGGAGGAGGCTGCGGGTCTGCCGCTGGCCGGTCTCACTGCGCTGCAGTCGCTACGGGACAAGGGTGGACTCACTCCAGGCAAGGGAATGCGAGTCTTCATCAACGGAGCCAGCGGCGGGGTGGGACATACTGCGGTTCAACTGGCGAAACCTCTGGGAGCCGAGTATGTTTGTGGAACGGCCAGCCCGAAGAATCACGATATCGTAGGCAGACTGGGCGCCGACCAGGTCTGGGACTACAGAACGTTCGATCCGTCCAAATGCGAGCAGAAGTTCGACATCTTTTTCGATGCAGCCGCCAAGTTGGAATACACGGATGTCAGCGACCTGCTCACAGAGCACGGCGTCTACATCCGCACCCGTCCCTCCGCCAAGACGGTGGCCGCCGCCGCTGTCACAAAAGCGGCCGGTCTGGTAGGCTTCGAGAAGAAGGCCAAGGTCATCTGGATGGAGCCAAACAGCGCCGACCTGGCCGCACTGTCCGAGTTTGTGGAAAACGGAAAGCTCCGGGTCATCATCGCCCAGTCGTTTCCGTTTGAGAGCTTCAGGCAGTTTGTGGAAGCCGGTGAGGCTCACGAGCAGCCCGGGAAATACATTCTCAGGATCTAAGGTAGGCTTCTAGCGGAAGACGACTTGACCCAACGGGTCTCCCCCGAACATCTTGTAGTTCTTAGCGACCCCGCCCGCCCAATAAGCGTTGAGGCCGGTGGGGTCGTTGGCCGCACCGGACGGAGCGTAGGTCTTTCCGATGGCTCCGATAGTATTCTTGCCTTTGTAGTAGCCGTCTTTCTTGGCCAACGTTTGAGCCATCAACTCGATGGAGCGCTCCACTGAAGAGATGTGCTTCGGGCCGCCCTTTCCGGAGATACCCATGGCGTTGTTTTTGTTACGGAAGGCGCTGGATGTGCCGTTGCCGGTTTCGTGCATCGAGATCGCTGCCAGGAAACGCGGGTCGACTCCGTACTTCTCTCCGGCCGCCTGAAAGACGTCGGCGTACTTTTGCAGAGGTCCGGGAAGCTTATCCAAAGCCTCTCTGGTGTTGCCGAACCGGCCGTCGCCGCCTTGAGCCTGGTCGACCGGCTTGGGCTGGTCGGCCCCTTGAGCGTCGGCAGGCTTCTGTGCTCCCTCGGCCCCGTTGAGCTTACCCAGGGTATTGGAGCCCACGACTCCGTCGGCTTTCAATTCGTTGTCGCCCTGAAACTTCTTGAGGGCTTCCAGAGTGCCGGAGCCGAACTTCCCGTCCACTTCGAGCTTGGCGCCCTTGGAGTTGAGCAACTCTTGAAGCTGCTTCACCTTGTCGCCACTGGCTCCCTTACGGAGCAGCTCTCCTTCTCCCAGTTGGAGAGGGTTCGGACCTTTGGCCTCACCGGTCTCGGCGGTCTTCTTGTCCGAGTTCTGCTGGTCGGTCTTCCCCGTACCCTTGGACTGATCGGCCGTCTTGGTCTCCTCCACCTTCTGCTCTTGCTTGCCGTCAGGTCCGTTCAATCTACCCAGCGTGTCGGGACCGACCACACCGTCGGTCTTCAGTTCGTTGTCGCCCTGAAACTTCTTGAGGGCCTCCATCGTCTTAGGACCAAACTTACCGTCGACATCGATCTTGGCCCCCTTGGAATTCAGCATCTCCTGGAGTTGAGTGACCTTGTCGCCGCTCGCACCCGAGCGGAGTGTCTGACCTTTATCCAACTCCAGTGGCTTGGCCACTTCTTTAGCTCCCTTGGCAGTGTCCTCCCCTTCGTAGCCTCCCCAGTTCATGAGGCCGGAAATCAGACCACCCACCCCACTGGAGGCGCCGGCGCCGGAGGCCTCTTTAGAGATCTTGGCCGTGTCGGCGGCACCGGATTTGATGGGATCTGACTTCGGTGTGGTCTTGGTGGTCCCCGTGCCGGTGTTGCTCTTGGCGGGCGCTGACGTTTGAGTGGTGGGTTTGGAAGCAATCTTGGTCATAGACTTATTGTGGGCGAGTCAGGTGAGAATGAGACCTCGCCCGATGTTGCCATCATGTAAATGATGCGACCATGATATGAACATTTGGCAAAATTTAGCGATTGGGGGAAGCCTCCTGTTGTCTCCGAAAGCGAGAGGTCATGAATCGTCGCCAGTTTTTGATCGCTTGCCATCTGAGTCTCATCGCTCTGCAGAGTCTCGCCTGGGGATCGCCGGGGGAACTCATCGAAGTGGACCCCAACTGCCCTCCGGATGCGTTCAAAGAAGCTATGAAGTATCTGCGCCAGATGCGGGCCGCCGAGAAGCCGACGAACGCCGAAGAGAAATTGAAGAACGGTCGGGCCTGGCTCGCCGGCGCGGAGGTTGAGGATCTGCAACCGGGCGAGAAGTCCTACTGGGTTGAAGAGCCGAAATCCGGGGTGCGCCTGCGAGTACTTGTGCCTTCCGGAAAGTTGAAGGGAGCGGTACTGGCGATCCACGGGGGCGGCTGGGCCCTCGGAACGGCTCTTAGCGACGAGAAGCGCAACTGGGCGTTGGCCCGCCGGATTCAGGCAGCGGTAGTGAGCCCCGACTATCGACTAGCCCCCGAACACCCGTTTCCGGCAGGTCCCGACGACTGCGAAGCGGCGGCCCGGTGGCTTTTAGACAATTCCCTGAATGTTCCGCAACTGGCCATCACCGGAGGCTCAGCGGGCTCTCATCTGGCCGCTCTCACCCTGTGCCGCTTGAAGCCCGAAGAGAGAGCCCGGTTCAAAAGCGCGGCGCTCTTTTACGGTGTCTTCGACCTGGGCCGATCCGACGTCTGGCGCAACGGCGACAATTCCGACTTCCCCGATCTCTCCCCGGAAGACATGGACCGCTATTTGAACTACTTCGTTCCGGATAAAACCGACGAGCAGCGTCGAGACTCGAGGTACTCGCCTTTGTACGCCGACCTTCGAGAAATGCCGCCCGCCCTTTTCATGGTTGGAACGGCGGATTTACTGGCGAGCGACAGTCGCCGGATGGCGCGAAAGTGGGCCGATGCCGGCAATCGGGCGGTGCTGGTGGAGTATCCCGGTGCGCCTCACGGATTCAACGGGTACGAGGTGGATTGTGGCCTCAATCCCGAGGTCTATATGGCGGACTTTATTGCCGAAAGTTGGAGCTAACGCTCCACCATCTCCTCGATAGCTCCGGTCTTCGCATGGACGACCGTGTCTCGAACTTTGACGTGGTGTCGGAAAAATCAACAGATCGACAGGTATAGGAGTTCATCGGGACCCAACGAACTCTCCGCAGAATGCATATGCCCCCCTTGCAGTACGACTGCGTATCTTGTGGTAAGAGCTGTACCGACTTCCAGGTGGAAATCAGCCCGCGGGACATTCCCCGTATCGAAAAATCCGCCTCGACCGAAGCCCTCGTCAAAGAAGGCTTTACCCCCTTGCGAGTGACCGACGAGGGAGTTTTTGTTGCCAAGGCAGGCGACGGCAACTGTTGTTATCTTGACGAGGAGAGTTTGTGCGCCCTTCATCGAGAGGGTGGCTTCGCTCATAAACCTACCACCTGCCAAACCTTTCCCTTCGCCCCCGTGGGCACACCCGACGGTGTTTTTCTGGGGTTGAGTTTCTACTGTACGGCGGTGGCTCGCTCCAGCGGTCGACCCCTCGAAGGCAGAGAAGCCGATCTCAGCTACCTACTGAGTCTGCCAGAATGCGAAGACGTGGCGGCGGACAGCCAGTGGAGCCTGTGGGGCGAACAGGCCGTCGACTGGGCCAACTACCTTCAAATCGAAGGTTTTTGCCGCAACGGTCTGGGAGCTCATCCCCGATACGGCCTGCTTCAGACGGTTTGGCGCCTGGTCATGGCCATCACTCGCCGAGACATGAGCTACCTTGCTCAACCGCTGCCAATCCACCACGAAGAATTCGAAGCCCTCCAGCTCTTTTCTCGGAAACTCATCCCCGTGATGGAGTCCTCGAACAAAGCGGTTTCCGCCGGTATCGCTCGTGCCATCAGCAACGACCAGGGCTTCGACAGCCCTGCCCTGGGCAAACACGTCGTCCTCACCTCGCCACCGGACGACTATCCCGAATGGTTTGAGAAGGAGCTGATCCGATATCTGGACCACCTGCTGTTTCGCAAGAGTCTCCTCAAAGCGCCGAACGTGCTCAGCCGCCTCTGCTTGCTGGTGGCCGCCGAGGAGTTGTTGGCAACCTACGCCTTCAGCCACGCCGAGTTGAGGGGAGGCGAGCTTGAGCCTGAAGACTTTTACAAAGCCGTCGGCGTAGTCGAAGGCAGACTCATGCTTCACGCCAACGGCTTGGAACTTGCCATCCAAACCTGGGCGGAATGCTTCGTGGAGATGCTCCAAGGCCTGGACACGAAGTCAGTCACCCCTATCTGACCGGGTATACCTCTCATGGATACCCTAACTGAAGCCCATATATACTGACTGCAACTCTCAATAAGGCCGTAAGATGTAGATGTCAACAAATTCAAAGCCTGCCCGATGCGGGTCCAGGCAAAAGGAGATTCTATGTCTAACGTAACCCTTTATATCATCGGCTCACTTCTCGTGGCAGGCGCCTTTGGCTATGGGATATTCATGTTTTTCGGCCCCGTCTGGGCCATGATCGCCGGAGCCGTCATCCTCGGATTCGGCTTTATGGGAGCGGTGGACTCCGGGCGCCGTCGCGAGACGCCTCCGGCCGAGTAAGAAAAACGCCCCTATTAAAACGAGAAGAGCGGGTCAAATCGACCCGCTCTTCTCGTTATGAGCGCAGTTAGCGCTACTTTCCAAACGGGTTCTGCTGATGCTTGAGAAGCAGGGCCGCCGGTTTGCCGTCTAGCACGTCTTGAAGAAACGCTACCGGCAGACCTTTTTCAAACTTGCCCTCCGGCAGACCCATGGCCTTGGCTTTCTCTCGCACCATCATCATGGTGTCCTTGAAGGCATTGGTGTCGTTCATACTAATGGAGGGCATCTCTCGGGCGTTCTGACGACCCTGGCTGAGGTTTACCGGGGCGTCTGTCTTCATGCCCATGTCCTTGAAGCCGTTGTTGAGCTCTCCCAAGGCTTGGTTGCGGGCTGTATTCATATGCTGAGGATCCTGAAGAGCTTCTTGCTTCTTGCGCGCACCCACTTTGGAAACCAGGGGAGCGTTGGGAAAGAGCGCTTTTCTCAGAGGGCCGCGATCGTTCTTGGCCTGCTGAATTTTTCCATCGGCAATTTGGCTAACGCGCTTGTTCTTCTCGTCGCTGATGGCCCCGTCCATTTGCCCGATGATGTTGCCTCTATCTCCCGGGGTGAGGACCCCGTCTTCGCCCGCCATCTTCTTTAACGCGGCGAGCCCGGCGTTCCCCTTTTCTCGCTCTTTGTCGTCGAATTCGAAGCTCTTGGTAGCGTTGCCCAGAGTCTTGAAACCGTCCAACATGTTGCCAAGAAGGCCCTGCGCCTTAGATTCGGCAGCAGCCTCTCCCGACGGTTTAGCCTGAGAGGCCTCTTTGGAAATCGTCGCTTTGTCGACCGGCTTCGACTGAGCCTGCTGCATCGGTTTAGCCTGAGTTGTCTGGGTGTTTGCCGTGGGGGTCTGTCGAGTTCTTTGAACACTCTGTGTGTTGTTACTCGGTCTGCTCGTCGTCTGTCGGCGGCGAAATAGTCCGCCACCTCCGCTTCTCAATCTTCGCATAGTTGCACACTCCTGTTGAGATAATTCGATTCATTTTTTATCTATCTGTCTGTGTATCATTGTGATCGGAGTGAGGGGCGGTGGGGAGAGTAGGATTGTAAACGGTGTCGAGAAACTGTTGCCCGGTTGTTGCTGGGTGGTCGCAGAAAGTTCATATCGATGCCCAAGGGTACGGCGGTCAGGGGAAGAACATGCGGGCTTTAGTAGACTAGTGCATACAAGGCCTCGTCGGCCGGAAAAGAGAGCATTTGCGCACCTTTCGAATTCTGACTTTCCTATATTTCAGCCTTATGGTCTTGATCGCTCCGCTTCAAGCGGACGAGCCCTCGTTTCTACCGGTTTGGATCGATGACAGCGCCCAACTTTCCGCCGAGACGACGGAAACGCTCGTCGAGGAGTTTGCCCGCGCTCATCCCGACCCGGAAAATATCGTGGTCTGGATTCACGGGTTCGCGACAACTCGCGCCGAAAGCAGTGAGGAGTATGAAATCCTGACGGAAAGATTGAACCAATCGTTCGACAAACTTGGAGTGGAGAGACCCGCCGTGGTCGGAATCCAGTGGGATTCGGCGGCGAAACTGTCTATCTTTTCCATTATCGGCGAATACGGCCGCAAGACCCGGTTGTCCCGCGAGACCGGCCGTTTCGGAGCCAGACGTTTCTTGCTTGCTTTGCAAGAGAGGTTACCCGGTGCCTCGATCACTTTGATGGGTCACAGTATGGGTTGCGAGGTGGCCATGGCGGCCGTGAGGCCAACCGTGGACTTCGGAGCGAATGACAAGGAGGGAGCGTTCGAGCCGGAAGCACCACTCAACATCTTTGCCGTAGCCCTGTTGGGCGCCGACCTCGACTTCGATATCGGCGCCAAGGGCCGCCTTCCATTAAAATCTCACGGAGTAAATCTGATTTGGCTGACTCAGGACTCCATGTTTCGTCGCCGAGACCAGGACAAAGTGCTGGGGCTCCGAGCGCTCATCTCCGGGAAGGCCCTGGGAGCGAGTTTCCCTTTAATGACAGAAGAGCAGTACGACGGCCTCCTGGGTCGCCAAGCTATCGTTTTCGATAAGAGAGATATCCCTCCCTATCACAAATTCTTGCTCTACTACGACCAGGAGCGAATCGACCATATCGTCAGCGCTATTATGGTCAAGTCCGGAAAGCCCGTCGAGCCGCCTGAAGAACTGCTTGAAATTGAGCAAGTCATGAACGCCCCGAACGATGTTGAAGCCCTGACTCCGTTTCTGAACGCTCCTCTTTTCAGCGGACAGGTCTATGCTCTCTGGCGACTGGAGCACCTCTTCGGTGCTGGTGCGAAAAACTTCGCCAACGGCGCTCTCCAGCGAGTGGCAACCTCTGTCGTCCACCGCCCTAAAATCATAGACAGCCTGCGAAAAGACAGCCCCTCTCCAACCGTTCAAAAGGGGTTATGGCCCACCCAAGTAGGTTTAGCGCGGGCCGGCGCCCCCTCCTGGGCAACTCTGGCGGGCTATGGGTGGACCAAGAGCTTTCGAGGAGAGGTCACCAACTTGGACGACAATGTCATCTCGATCGTGACCACCTTTGGTGACAACAGGTCGTTTGATATCACCGCCGAGACCGATATAACGCCCAGCATGGCTGGATTAAGAGTAGGCTCCAAAGTTGAGCTACAGGGAGCCTTGAAAGTGGCTCGCAATATCAAGGTGATACCCTTCCATGTCTGGCTCAAGGAGGGATACGGAAGAGAGGGTGAGGTGGTTCCCAATCGATGATGCGGAACCACCGGGTCTTGCGTGAGAGAAAAACTCTAGGGGTTCGTCACGATGTAAGCGACCCCGCCTCCCTGGTAGACGGATCGGTAATAGACGCCGTTGTAGACGTAAAGGTCGCTCTGACCTTCCACCAGGGTCGCACCGGGGGGAAGAGTTTGGATGGTAGCCCCAACCGGAGGTTGGACGACGACATATCCGTCGTTATCGCTGGTGTAGAAGTCACCGGCGGAATAGTAGTAGGGCGTCGAGCCATAGTAAAACGTCGAATAGCCGGCGGGCAGGTAGGCCGCGCGATAGCCGACGGCAAGAGCGGTCGTGGCGGCCGCCGCTGCGTAAGGATGGTAAACCCCGGGACGGTAGACCCCTGCCGTGGCGTAGGCTCCGGTGCGATAGGCGCCGTGATAGCCGGCGTAAGCGCCGGTCTGATAGGCACCTACCGAGCGTGTGGTATGAGTAACCGTGCCTGTCGCGGGGTGATAAGCGGTTCGGGAGGCGGAGTATCGAGCCCCGCCGCCTTCGAATCCCCCTCCACCGTATCGAACTCCACCGCCGAAGCGACCGAAGGCCATGGCCGGCCCTTCACAAACCAACAGCAGAGCCAGTAAAAGTAAAATCTGTTTCTTCATCATTTCTGTCCTTTCTCGGGTAGGCGGAATTCAATCTGGGCGGCACCATCGGGAATCAGGAAGTGGAACACCGCTTCAGGGATATCTTGATCGAGTTTCCAATCACTCAACAGAGCGACGCTTCTCGGCGCCCCCGGCTGAGTAGGGTCTCGAACTACAATCTTGCGAGGTAACAGCGTACCGTCGTCTACCCAGAGTTCCCACTCCAGGCCGTTCTTGTTTCGAGCCGCCACGTGGTGGCAACGTACTCCGTCCACCTCGTTTCTACCGACATAAAAGAGCGTGGCGACGTCTTCCAGAAAAGCTTCGCCCGGGTCCTTACGCAGAAGCTCGGCGGCAGGCAGGACGATGCCCAGCTTTTCCGCTGCGTGATCGGTCAGTTCGTGCAGCGTACCTTTAAACGGAGTCGCGGCGTAGAGCTTCTTGTCCCAGTCGTACATCACGAAGCTACTACCGTCGAAGAAACCCGAGCTGTTCATCAGATCGCCCCGGGTGTCCATCCTGAACCCTTTGGTTCGGTCCGCCCTGACCACGGTAGACTGGGAAAACTCCACCAGTTGGCCACTCTTGAGGTCATCGAACGTGGAGTCGCTCCGGAAACTGAAAGCCTCAACGCCGGCTAGGCGCTGCCCCATCTCCACAATGACGATGACGGCTTTCTCGGTACTCGGGTCGAGCTTCTCTTGAGCCGACACTCCGCCCAGAAGAAGTGAAAACAGAACCAAAACTGAGTAATATTTGTTCACGATACCCTCCGGTCTGTTAATTGATCGCGGGAGTCTGGAATCCTGTCCCCTTTCGGCAGCCGGCCCGCCGTTTTTGGGCCCTAAAGTTTCGCCGCTGTCACGAATCCTCCAGCAAAGCCTTTAACGATAGCGTTTCTCAATGAGCGCAGCCAACGATCTGGCTCGCTCCTCCGTCCACCCTTCCGGCGGAGCGATCTTCCCCCACGCATAGACAGGCAAGGTTCCATAACGGTGCCCATGGCCGTCCGGAGCCCGAGCTTCCAGATAATCGGCGGACACTTGCAAGAAAGTGACCAGCGGGATCCAGGTCATGGCCGGATTGACATCCGGACCGGGAGGCTCTCGCAGCCAAAGCGGTTTTTTCCACCATACCGACGGCGACCACCAGACGATGGGGTCTGAAGAGTTCTGCAGATATACGGCTCGCGGATGCCCCCACTCGGTTGTCGGTTTCTCAAGGTCGTCCGGCCGCCTGGCAAAACGCACGACTGCTCCATCGCCAACGATAGGCAAGACCACCGGAGTTCCAGGCTCTCTTCGACTCATCGCTTCTTGCCAGATCGGATTGGCGTTGGGCGGACCAACCAGGAGAGCCCCGTCACTTCTTTTCAGAAACAGTTTCACTTCGGGAAAGGCGGCTTCGGTACCGTAACTGCCCAGGCTTTCACCAAAAGAGAGCAAAAGAGGGCGCTCCTCTTCTGGAAGATCTTCCCACTCGTGATACACTCGTTCGAAGAGAAGTTGCCCGGCCCGGCGAGCTCTCGTCCTATCGGCGATGAAGCTAAATACGCTGGGAAGATAGGAATACTGCACCGCTACAGAGGCCGTGTCTCCACCGTGCATGTATTCCAGGGGCAAAACGCCGAGCTCATCCACCCATCCCGTCCCTGTGGTGGTAATCACCACCAGTACCTTCCGCTGAAAACCGCCTGCTCGTTTCAGATCCTTCACGGCCAGGTCGACTCGCTCCGGCAAGTCTTCGGCTGTCAGCACCGCGGCATAAGCGCGGATCGGGTCTTTTGCCGGAGCCCCGAAAAACTCGGAAATTTCCCTCTTGCTTGGAGCCGTGGCCACGAAGGTTCGTCCTTTTTCACCCAGGCTTTCCCACGATACCAGAGATGGCGGACTCCCTCCGAGAGTGGGCAGAGAGGGCTGAGAGACCCCCTCCTCGGTCTCCTGGTTCTTGCCGGCATGCAATTCGTTGATCGAATTTGCCAGATGTCGAATCACGGCTCGACGTGACACCGAGAAACCCGTGAGCACGACGACACACAGGAGGGCTGCTACCAGGCGTGGGTGACCCAGGCGATGTTCGAGTCTCTTAAAGACGGCGCCTAAAACCCATATCGACAGATGAAAAAGCCCCACCAACGCCAAACCGAGAAGCAAGCTCCCAAAGACACTCTTTGCTCCCCAGCCCGAGGGCCCCGGCCCTAGGTCGATAAGCTGTCGTGATTGCTCGTTCCATTTCGCCCCTAAATAGGACGCCATCAGTAACAACGCAACGGGACCGACCAGCACCCAGGCAGACCACCGCTTGGACTTCAGAAGTCCCAGGCCACCCAGGGCGTAGCCGGGTAGGTACCCGATGCCAAAGAGAACTCCAGATAGGACAGCCTGGGTCTCCCAAGCACGCGGAAGCAGAGACGGCCCGAAACCAAGCCCTGCCAGCACAGCACCGAAGCTCAGCCCCAACGCAACCCGAAAAGGTATCACGCTCCGCGCTCTGCGAACTCGTCGGTGACGATCTGTCTCACAACGTCCGTCAGCAACCGGTGTTCCGCCAAGTGTACGGCCGCCTCAAAATCGGCCAGACTGCCAAAATCCGCGAGTCGCAACTCTACTGTTCCCAAAACTCGTCCGGCATCGACCTCGGCGATCACCTCATGAACCATACACCCCGATTTCTCCGCCCCGTCCTCCCAGGCTCGCTCGATGGCGTGAAGTCCAGGGTAGCAACCCGGCAAGGCGGGATGGAGATTTATGGTTCGGGGGGCTCGACTCAAGTACTCTGCACCGAGGATGTGCATCCAACCCGCCAACACGACCAACTCAACCCCCTGACTTCGGAGATAGGTGGCCAGAGCGATATCAAACTCGTCCCGAGAAGAGTAGTCGGACCGCAGCAAAACCGAGGAAAGACATCCGGCCTCTTCCGCTCTCTCCAAAGCTCGAACGCCGTTTCTATTCGACACGACCAAGCTGATATGCGGCCGCACGTCACTATCGAGAAGGGCCTGAAGGTTGCTCCCGTTGCCGGATACGAGAACGGCGATCAAGCCCGAACCACGATTTCCGAATCGTTGGTGATAACACCGATCTTTTTCAGGTCGGGATACTGCTCCACGGCACGCTGCATGGAGTCGGCCGGGCCGATGATCAGCATGCCCGCTCCCAAGTTGAAAGTGCGCTCCATATCGTCGAAAGTCAGGTTGCCGCGACGGCGTAAGAAGTCGAAGATAGGCGGCGGCTCCAAGTTGGCTAGCGACAACTCCGCTCCCATCCCTTCCGGCAGAATTCGCTTGAAGTTGCCACGCAGTCCTCCGCCGGTCACGTGAGCCAGACCTCGAATGTCGACCTCGATGGCCCGCAGCGCTCTGACCTCGGGAAGGTAACAGCGGTGAACAGCGAGCAGATGCTCGCCGATGGGTCGGCCTTCAAGTTCGTAGGTTTTCCAATCCAAGTCAGCCACGATCTTCCGAGCCAGTGTGTAGCCGTTGGTATGCAGGCCGCTGGAGGGGAAAGCCCAGACTTCGTCACCGGGCTGGATGGTAGAGCCGTTGAGAATGTTGGGATAGTCGACCAGGCCGACGATGGTGCCGGCCACCTCGAAGCTTCCGGGACTGTAAGTACCGCCCATCTCCGCCGTCTCGCCACCCAACAGTGCCACTCCGTGGACCCCACACGCCTTGCTCATTCCGAGAACAATCTGCGCGACTTTGCCGCTCTCCAGTTTGTTGCAGCCGATGAAGTCAAGGAAAAAGATAGGTTCGGCGCCCTGCACCAGAATATCGTTGATACAGTGGTGAACCAAGCATTGACCGACCGTGTCCCAACGCTCCATTTTGCTAGCCACATCGACCTTGGTACCCACTCCGTCGGTGGAGGCCACCAGGATCGGTCGAACCATACCTTTGCTGACGGCACCCAGGTCGAAAAGACCGGCAAAGTCTCCCATTTTAGAGAGAACAGCGGGGTTGAACGTTGCACTCACCGAGTGCTTCATGGCCTCCACGGCACGTTCACCCTCTTCTATGTCGACACCGGCCTCCCGGTAGGCTTTACTCATGAGCCGATATCCTTTCTGAAACCGGCGCCCTGAAAGGACACACTTTGAACCAATTCATAAGCCTTTTGAGTGGAGTCGCGAAGATCGACACCGCTGCCGACGACCGCCAACACCCGGCCTCCGCTGGTCACGACATCGAGGTCTTTGAGGCTGGTTCCGGCGTGAAAAACGAGTCCGGATTGATCAAGCCCGGAGATCGGAAAGCCTTTCCGATAGGAGCCCGGGTAGCCCTCGGACACCAGGACCACCGTGGTGTGAGCCTGGCCGCTCCAAGCCACCTGGCTCTCATTCAGGCGACCCTCGGCGCAGCTGAGCATCAGCCTAGCGAGATTGCCTTGGAACTGGGGCAGAATGACCTGGGTCTCCGGATCGCCGAAGCGACAGTTGAACTCCAGAACCCTGGGCCCGGACGGAGTCAGCTTGAGACCGGCGTACAGCACTCCCACGAAGGGCGCGCCGTCTTCGGCCAACCCCTCCAAAACAGGCCCGATAACGTCCGAGGAGACCTGTTCCAAAAGACCCGGGGGAAGATCGGTGACGGGACTGATCGCCCCCATTCCGCCGGTATTCGGACCTTGATCGTTCTCAAAACGACGCTTGTAGTCTCGAGCCGGCGGCATCACCGAAAAGTTCTTCCCGTCGCAGAAGGCGAGGACCGACAACTCCGGCCCTTCCAGATACTCCTCCACGAAAATTCGCTCGCAGCGGTTTTTTAAGTCATGGTAAAACTCCACAGCCTCGTCGAGACTCTCAAAGACACCAACTCCCTTGCCTGCTGCCAGTCCGTCGTCTTTGACCACGACCGGAGTGCCGAAGACCCCCAAATCCTCAACAGACTCCACCATCTTATGACGAGCGGTCGGCACACCTTTGCGCTCCATGATTTTCTTGGCGTAGTCTTTGCTGGCTTCGATCATGGCAGCCCTGGCCGACGGCCCGAACACCGGAGTGCCGTTCAACTTGTCGGCCAAGCCCTCGACTAAAGGAGCCTCAGGACCCACCACCACCAGGTCGAAGCCTCCCGCGAGTTCGACAGGGTCTCCGTTGAGTCGATAACAGCAAGCCACTCCCTCACCGGCGGACCATTCCGTCCCCGCATTCCCCGGGGAGACGGCCACTTCCGAAACCCCTTCGCTTCGAGCCAGAGCCCAGGAAAGAGCGTGTTCTCTGCCGCCCGAACCGACGACCAGAATCTTCACGCCTTCACCCCCGCCGGGTTGGCCCACACGGCTTCCAACTTCTGCTTGGTACTCTCACCGAAAAGGTCTTCAGGAACCTGCAGGGGATAGTGCCCCGAGAAACAAGCCGAACAGTGGCCGCGCCGCTCTTCCACATCGCCTTTCACAACCTCCAGCATCCCCTCTTCCGAGAGATAGGCCAGACTGTCGGCTCCGATGTGGGAACGGATCCGCTCCACCGGGAAGCGGTGGGCAATGAGCTCTTTCTGGCTTGCCATGTCGACGCCGAGAAAGCAAGGATGGCGTACCGGAGGCGAGGCAACTCTCACGTGCACTTCGACCGCTCCGGCCGAGCGGAGCAGATTGACCAGAGGACCGGCCGTATTACCGCGGACAATGGAATCGTCCACCATCACCACTCTTTTCCCGCTCAACGTGCTGGGCAGAGGGTTGTACTTCAGACCGACTCCCATTTTGCGCAGATGGTCGTTCGGCTCAATAAAGGTTCGTCCAATGTAACGGTTTTTGACCAGACCATCGGTGAACGGGATGCCCATCTCCTGAGCATATCCTTTAGCGGCAACCGTAGCCGAGTCGGGCACACCGATCACGATGTCGGCCTCCACCGGAGCCTCCTGGGCCAGACGTTGGCCAAGCTCGTGACGCACGGCGTGAACGCTTTTCCCTTCAATCACCGAGTCAGGGCGGGCCAGGTAGACGTGCTCGAAGACACAGAGCGCCTTTCTTTTCGCGGGCACTCCTTGAAACGAGGTGAGACCGCGCTTGTCGATGCGGACGATCTCGCCGGGTTTCACCTCTCTGATGGTGCGAGCCCCGATGGTGCTGAAAGCGCAGGTTTCGGAGGCCACCGCCCAACCCGTTTCAAACTCGGCCAAACTCAACGGCCGTATACCACGAGGGTCGCGTACGGCGTAGATGGCGTTTCGAGTCATCACAGCCAAACTGTAGGCTCCTTCGGCCACCGACATTAAAGCTCGAATGGAGGTGACCCAGGAATCTTCTTCGGTCGGCAGTTCCTTACTCCACACGCTAGGAGGCGAGGCCAGAATTTGAGTGAGAACTTCGCTGTCGGTGGAGGTCGATAGGCCCACTCCTCGTTCCATTAAAGCCTGGCGAAGTGCCGAAGTGTTCACCAAATTACCGTTATGAGCCACGGCCAGCGGACCGGACAACGTTTCGATAACAACGGGCTGCAGGTTGCGCGCGTTGTTCGAGCCGGTGGTAGAATAACGAGTGTGCCCGACGGCCAGGTGGCCCTGAAGCGGTCGCAAATTCTCCTCGTTGAAGACCTGACTGACCAGACCGACCCCCTTGTGGAAGGCCGCTTTGGCTCCATCGCAGGTGACGATGCCCGCGCCCTCCTGGCCTCGGTGCTGCAGCGCGTAGAGGGCAAAAAATGTCGTTCGAGACACGTCGTGTCCGGGGGCATAGATCCCGAAAACGCCGCATTCTTCTCGTAAACCGGTTTGAATCACAGGGCCACTCCTTCCAGGGCTTCTCTTACCCCTTCCGCCGGTGGCTCAGCCTTCTTTCCGGTAAGTTTTTCGAAAGTGTCCAAGTAGTGGCGTGCCAGCCTGAGTGCCAAATCGTCCGGGATGACCGGAGCTTCTCCATCCCCCTGGAAGCCTTGAGCGCGCAACCACAGCCGCAAAACCTCTTTGTCTTGATGGAGCGGAGCAGGCTCCCCCTCGGTCCCCTTGAGCCAGTAGCGACTCGAATCGGGAGTGTGAACTTCGTCGATCAAGACCACTTCGCCGTCGATCAGCCCAAATTCGTACTTGGTATCGACCAGTACCAGACCGGCCCGGTCGGCCAGCTGTCGACCACGTTCGAAAAGGGCCAACGCTACTCTCTGCACCTCTTCCCAGACCTCGGCTGTTGCCAGTCCCTGCCCCACCACATCCTCGCGACGAAGGGGACGGTCACTCTCGTCTTTCGTGGTGGGAGTCAAAAGAGGGGCCGGCAGCAAAGAGTTCTTGAGCAGACCGGGAGGCAGTTTCAATCCATACTGAGCTTCCTCGCCCTTCTCGTAAAGAGTCCAGAGCGAGGTTTTGGAACTGCCGGTCAGATAGGCTCGGGCCACAACCTCCACCCTTATGGGCTCGGCTTCCCGGGCCCAGACGGCGTTCGGGTGAACCTCCTGGAGCAGATGATTCGGGACAATGTCCTGAGTCTGGCTGAACCACCAATTGGTCAGCTGATTCAAGACCTGCCCTTTGAACGGAATGGTTCCCAACACCCTGTCGAAAGCCGAAACCCGATCGGTTGTTACGATGAACCGTTTGCCGTCTACGCTGTAGCTGTCCCGCACCTTGCCGCGATGAGGTTCGGGGAAGTCCGGGAGTGCTACCCCTAAGAAAGGTTGGGAGAGTCTGGATTGGAGTTCGGATTCGGTCACGATAAGTTCCTCAAAGCGTTTCTAAACAGGGCTAGCCCGCTCACGGCGCCTTCGTCGCCGGGGTGAGACTGCCAGGATAGGACGTTGTTCTCAGGGTGGGGCATCAGACCCAAGACGTTGCCCTTTGCGTTGGACAGGGAGGCGATACGCTCCAGGCTGCCATTCGGATTGGCCGGATAAGACTGCCGGCTGTACAGCAGCGGGTGACGACCCTGCTCCTGAAAACGCCGGACTTGCGCTGACTCGGCCAGAAAGCGTCCCTCTCCGTGGGCTACCGGACAGCGGATGTAGCCTTCCAGGCCGGAGGTGAAGAGACTCTGGGAGTTCGAGCAAATCTCCAGGTCCACCCAGCGGCACTCAAAATGATCGGAGTCGTTGAAAGTGAGAGTCGCCTGCTCATTCTCTTCCAACAGCAGACCGCTCTTAAGCAGGGCTTGAAAACCGTTACAAACCCCAAGCATAGCTCCGTCACCTTCGCTGAATCGCCGCAATTGGTCCCATAACGGCTGGAGACTGAGCGCCCAAAGCTTCCCCGCGCCCAGGTCGTCGCCGTAGGAGAAGCCTCCGGGGAGAACGACCATAGCGTAGTCGTGAAGCTTCAGGTCGCCGACCGGAGAGGTTATCTCGGGACGGCCCCCGGCCAGTTCTAACGCTCGTGCCATGTCTCTTTCGCGATTGATACCGGGAGCTTGCAAGATCGCAATCCGGGGCTTGGAGGTCACGGCCGGAGGCACGGCGGGGAAAGTCTTTTTCACCTCGGACGACTCTACCGACTCATCGTGGGTGAACGCCTCGAAGCAATGTCCCTCAAAGGCGTCTCGTAACTGCGAGACGGAAAGGTTGATCAAGCCCTCGATTTTGAGAGAAGGCTGCGAACTGACCATCCCCAGACGACGCATGGGAAAGCCTTGCAGACAAGATTCGAAATCACTCTCGTTCTCCGGAGACACGCTGACTAGTAGCCTACTCGGCCCTTCACCAAAAAGGGTTTCGGAAGCGGTCGAGACCGTCGCCCCCAAGCCGGACCCAAGGCAACTCTCAGCCAGGGCCACCGCCAGACCCCCTTCGGACAGATCGTGGCAGCTCGAAACCAACTTCTTCATCACAGCCAGATGAAAGGCTGCGTACATCTCGGGCGCCCCTGCAAATGGCTCCGGAAGCTCCGCCGACGAGCCGTCGAAACTTCTCAAGAAAGCGCTACCGCCCATGGCGGATTGCTCGGGACCCAAGAGATAGACGACGTCACCGGGGTTCTGAAAATCGCTGGGGACTCGCTTACTCACCTCGGGAAGACATCCCACCGCGCTAATCAGAATCGTGCCGGGGATGGCCCGTCGAGTGCCGTCAGGAAGTTTGAACTCATTGTTCAGGCTATCTTTGCCGGAGACGAAGGGTGCCTTATGAAGTCTCGAACCCTCGGCACAGGCCAACACACTGCGAGTCAGTTTACCCAGGCGATCGGCCAGCTTCGGGTTGCCCCAGCTGAAGTTGTCGAGGAGCGATATCCGAGCCGGGTCGGCGCCGGCGGCGACCACATTGCGAATGGCCTCATCTATGGCCGCCAGAGTGCCCAATCGGGGATCTAGTTCGGTCAGCCAGGGGTTGAGTCCGCAGCCCAAAACGACCGCGGGTGGGTCTTGCTGGTCTTGCCACTCGTAGGGAACGATCGCCGCTCCGTCGGATGGCCCGCCCTGGTCGGTCAGCGGCTTCAGGCTGGTGCCGCCTTGAACTTCGAAATCGTAATGTCGAAGCAACGGCTCTCGACTGCAGATGTTGGGATCGGCCAAAAGCTGAAGCAACGCCTCCTCGGCGGAAACTTCAACAGGTTTTTCCTCGATCAAAGGACGCGACCATTCGGCTTTCAGATGCCTCCGAGGGAGACCCCCGTGTAAGAAAGTCGTCTCCAGATCGGCAAAGCATTTGTCGTGGTGGAAAAGCTGAAGACGACCCTCGTTGCCGAAGTGGCCCAGGTCGACACAGACCGTCTCGTATTCGGACGCCAGAAGTTTGAGTCGGGACCATTTTTCCGCCGGGACGGCACAGACCATGCGTTCCTGAGCCTCGGAGAGCCACAATTCGCGGGGGGACAGACCAGGGTATTTAGTGGGCACTCTCTCCAGATGCACCACCGCTCCCAACTTTTCGCCCATCTCCCCGATAGCCGAGGCCAGGCCACCCGCACCGCAGTCCGTCACAGCGTTGTAGAGACCCTCGGAGTAGGCTCGGAGCAGCAGATCACTGGCTACCTTCTCGGCGATCGGATGACCGATCTGCACAGCCGTCCCACACTCCTGGGCCGTGTTCGTATCCATCTCCAGCGAACTGAAAGTGGCTCCACCCAGTCCGTCTCGTCCGGTTTTCCCACCGATCAGGACGATGCGGTCGCCCTCCCGAACTTCCGTGGGCCTCGGTCCGTGCGGAAGTATGCCCAGGCATCCGGCATAGACAAGCGGATTAGCTAGATAGCCTTCATGGAAGTAGACCCCCCCGGCCACGGTGGGGATGCCCATCTTGTTTCCGTAGTCGGCGATGCCTTTCACCACACCCGTCATCACTTGCTTGGGCGGCAATGAGCCCTCCGGCGCGGTGGACTCTAGAGGGCCGAAGCAGAGTACGTCCCAATTGGCGAAAGGCCGGGCGCTCACACCTAGAATGTCGCGAATCACCCCTCCCACACCCGTATTGGCTCCTCCGAAGGGCTCCAGAGCCGAGGGATGGTTGTGGGTTTCGGCCTTGATGGCGATATCCCAACCAGGGGTGTAGTTCACGATACCGGCATTGTCTACAAAGGCGGAGACAACCCAGTCCAGGTTCAACTCCTCGGTGGCTCGGCGCAGAATCGGCAGGAGTCCGTCTACAGTTCGTGTCTCGCCCTCCTCGGTGTAGTCGATAGACGCCCGAAAGGTCTTATGGACGCAGTGCTCGCTCCAAGTCTGAGCGAACGTCTCCAACTCGCAGCGAGTGGGCTCTTTACCCAGGCCGCGATAATAGGCCTGAAGAGTTTCCATCTCCTTCGTATCGAGGGCCAGCCGTAGGTCTTCAGACAGTTTGACGAGTTCGGCCGTGGTCAGCTTGCTCAGCGCCACCGACTCCGGCTGAGCCGGCTTCTCCAAGTTGATGATGAAGGGCGCCGAAAGGGGCTGATCGATACGATATGTTTCGATCACCTCGTTGGCCAGCTCCCGAGCCACGAAGCTAGCTAACTGTTTCTCAGAAACGGGGCTTGCGAACCGGAAACAGTAGCGAAACGCCCGGCTGGCTTTGGTGACCTCCGTAAACCCCATCTGATGGGCCGCTCGCAACAAGCTCTCGCCCTCGGTATCGGTCACGCCCGGCAGAAGAGCCACGTCCACGAAATGGTCAAAGTCTTTCGTGTCGGCGACCCGCTCCACCACCGGATCCAGAAGAAGGTCGGTGAGTTCCGCGAGTCTTTCCGGGGGCAAATCTCCCTGAATAAAAAAGAGGCGGCAGGCGGTGCACTGAACTTTCGTGCCGAGGCCTGCCTCTATCGCTTGCCGGGCCACGTGTCGGCCGGCGGAGTCAAATTTCGAGCTATGGGGCTCTAAGACGATGGAGTGGGCAGGAAGAGCCTGCCGTTCTTGGTGAGTTAGCACAGCGCACCTCTCGCGGAGAGTTGTTGACGTGGCGCGCCTTCACGAACGCTCTGGGGAGACCTTCATGTTTTCAGAGATTGGCCGCCGAGCCATCGAACCAAGGCAGCGGCCAGCCCTTCCTTAGAGAGCGGCTTGGTCAGATGGTCGTCCATACCCGCCTCTATACAGCGTGCCCGCTCGCCCGACATGGCGTGAGCCGTCAAGGCCAGGATAGGCAACTCCAGACCCTTCTTCCTCAGCTCCCGGGTAGCAGAATAGCCGTCCAGATCCGGCATCTGGCAATCCATCAAGATGAGATCGACTTCGCTCTTTTCCAGATTCTCCAAAACCTCAAGACCGTTTCGAGCCTCGGTCACTTCGTAGCCGAGACCTTGAAGCTGCTTGACCAGGACCCGTCGATTGATCGGGTTATCCTCAGCGACCAGGATTCGCCCTTGTCCGCTTGGGGCGATCGCTCGATGCGTGCCCAGCTGGGCAGGCTCTAAGGTGCCGGAGAGGAGCGGAATCTCGAACCAAAACGTAGAGCCGGCTCCAGGAGTACTTTCCGCACCGACACACCCGTTCATCAACTCCACCAATCGGCGCACGATACTCAAGCCCAAACCCGTCCCTTCGTATCGCCTTGAAGCCGTGTTGTCGACTTGCTCGAACGCTTCCCATAACTTTTCGATACGCTCCGGCTCGATCCCGATACCGGAATCCTCGACCTCCACGCGCAGAGTGGTTGCATCCGCCTGTAGAAAACGAATCTCGATAAATCCGGACTCCGTAAACTTCAAGGCGTTACTGACGAGGTTCACCAGAAGCTGGCGCAGGCGGTCCGGGTCGGCCAGGATGACCTCAGGGAGTTCCTCATTCACCCTCACTCGCAGAGCCAGCCCCCTCTGCTCGGCTTGCAGTTCAAAAAGAGCGAGAACCCCTTTGATCGCCGATGCGAGCTTGAAAGGCCGATTCTGTACGCTCACTTTGCCGGCATCGATGCGAGCCAAATCGAGAACGTCATCTAGAACGGTGAGGAGCGAGTCGGAGCAGTCCTGAACAATACCCACGAACTCTTGCTGTTCCTTAGAGAGACCGGTCCCTGCAAGGAGCTCCAGCATTCCCTTGACTCCCACCATCGGAGTTCTGATTTCGTGGCTCATGTTAGCCAGAAACTGACTCTTCATCCGGTTGGCTCGGAGCGCCTCGTCGCGCGCCTCGGCGAGTTCGTGAGAGAGTTGGCGAAACCGTTTCTCACTTTGGGATACCTCGGCGTATAAACTGGCGTTCTCCAGCGCCATGCCGAGACGGTAGGAGAGTTCGCCCGCCACTTGATAATCGGCTTCGTTGAAGATGCGCTGAGTGGGCTGAGCGAGACACAGTGTCAGGGCACCGAGGGTCCTCTCGCGTCCGGGAACCGGCACACAGATGAGACTGCAGAGACCGCTCTCCAAAACCGTCTTTCTATGCTCGGCCACCAGCCCCAACTCAACGAGCCACTCCTGGTCGAGATGAGGTTTTAGGACTCCCTCTCCCGTCTGGAGCACTTTGACCGAGGGGTGCCCGCTTTGAATACTAGGCGAGAACTTCAGCAGGCGACGCACTCGCTCCTCAAGCTCGGGATTCTGTACCTGAAAAACAACTCGCTTGAGCTTGCCTTCGATGAGGCGATCGAGGATACAAAGGTGGGCGAACTCACCGAGAATCGCTTGAGAAAAGTTTCTGAGCATCTCCGCCTCGACCAGTGTGGTGGACAGCAGTTCGCCGGCCTTGGCCAACAAGCGGATATTCCGTTCGGCCACCACTCGTTCGGTCACGTCCATGCCCTCGGCGAGAACGAGTGCGACTTCTCCATCAGGTCCTTTGGTGGCCGTGAGACAACGGTCGGAGATACGCTCCGTTCCGTCGGCCAAGTAGTATGGAGTTTGAGAGCGGACCGGCCGCCCGATGAGAGCGGCCTGGAATTCTTGCTTCAGCTTCTCCTGGTCGTCAGGGTGACCGGCCCACCACGGTGTTTCCCAGAAGAACTTTCCGATCGCGTCGCTGCGCTGGATGCCCGCCATCTCGAGCGGCGTATCGTTCACTTCCACCAGCACACCGTCCGGATCGAGAACACCGATGAACCCTACCGACTGATTGAGAGCCGCTCGCATTCGAAGATGACTCTCCAGAGCGGCCCGCTCGGAAGCAACTCTCTCGTGAACATCGACCACGATGCCCACCCACTCCTTGATGGCTCCCGACTCGAGCACCGGCACTCCGCGGACTTCGAAATGTCGATAGGCCTGAGAGGCGGCGTGCCAGAGACGCCCCGACCCCTTGTAGACGTCCTTGGTTTCCAAGGCCGCTCGAAAATTCTCCAAAAGAGCCTCACGGTCATTCTCATGGATAGCCTGCAGCCAGCCAAGACTTCGGTACTCGTCCCAGGACTGCCCGGTGAAGCTCTCCCACTGCTCTTGGCGAAAATGGAAAGCGCCGTCGGGGCCCGCCCGCCAAACCACCGAGGCGGTGGCCGAGACTAGAGAACGATAACGTCTCTCACTCAGTCGGAGTGCCTGCTCTGCCTGAATGGCGTCGCTGACATCGATGGTCAGCCCGTCGATCCTGGTCCCGTTCCCGTGCTCGTCGTACGAACAGCGACCGATAGCATGAATCCAGCGGGTCACTCCATCGGGACCGATGGTTCGGTAGATAACGTCGTAGAGACCGCCGTCGGTGATAGCTTTCTCCAACGCTTTCCGGGTCGGTTCCCGGTCTTCCGGATGGATCAATTCGTAAAAGAGCTCAATGGTGATCTCGGCTTCCGGCGGGAGCCCGAAATGCTGCTTACATCGGTCGCTCCACTCGAGCCCGCTCAAGGGAAGGTCGCACATCCAAAGACCAAGACCAACTCCCTCCAATGCCAGATCGAGTCGTTCCTTCGTCTGCACCAACTTGCCGGCCAGAGCTATCCGCTCCGTGATGTCAGCCCCGATTCCACAGACTCCCAGGTGACTGCCCGCAATCTTCAACGGAAACTTCAGAGACAGCGAAGTGAACGTCCGACCATCGGGGCGCGGTACGGTCTCTTCCTTCTGAATAATCTCGCCCTGCATGACCGGAACGTCGTTGTCTCGCAGCCGTCGCGCCACCTCGGCCGGAAAGATGTCGAAGTCCGTTTTGCCCAGAATCTCTTCTCGAGGCAGTCCGACTATTCGGGCGGCCGAAGGGTTGATCTCAAGATAGCGACCTTCCGGATCCTTCACGAAGATCACCGTATCGCTTCCCTCCACCAGGGCGGCCAGCATGGCCTCCCGGGTCAGCCGGGGCTCCATCTCAATGACGAAATCCCCCAGCAACTCAAGCTCTTCCCTACCCCAGTCACGGTCCTCCTCAGACCAAACGACCATCGCGCCACTCAAGAACGGCTGGATCAGCTTCTTGGGTTCGACTTGCTTACCATCGCCCAAGCAAGACAATAACTCCTCGAGTGACCAGGGAGATTCGTCACCGATTATCTCGTTGTCCGGCAGCAGGACCGTCGCTCCGTCTGCGCGCAGGGCGCGGCGAGCCAACTTCAGAAAGCTTCTATGCAAAAAGAGACCTCACTCGGCGGTTCCGTTTCGCCGGGCATCGGCTGCAACCTTGCCTGGACACCCCCAGGAGGTATGTCTCCTCTACTGTCAGACAGACGTCCGCTCTTGCGATTCAAAAAGTGCCGAAGGCGTCCGCCTCGTTTTTCGCACGCGAATCCGATGCCATCTCGCGATGAAATGCAGCCAGAGCTTGCCTTAACCCCGGGTCGGCGCCGCCCAGGATTCGGACTGCCAGAAGACCGGCGTTCTTACCGTTTCCGATCGAGACGGTGGCCACCGGCACCCCACCCGGCATCTGTACGATGCTCAGCAAGGAATCCACCCCCTGCAGCGCTCGGCTCTTCACCGGGACGCCGACGACAGGCAGTACAGTCAGAGAAGCCAGCATTCCCGGTAGATGGGCCGCTCCACCCGCCCCCGCGATGATGACCTTGAGGCCCCGTTCTTCGGCCGATTTTCCGTACTCCACCATATCTTCCGGAGTGCGGTGAGCCGACACGACTTTCATCTCATAAGGGATGTCGAACTGCTTCAAAACATCGGCAGCGGGTTGCATCGTCGGAAGGTCCGAATCGCTTCCCATGACGATTCCAACGACCGGCTTTCTCATATTTTCTGAGGCTCCTTAAAACTTAGCTTGGCCGCCAGAGCTTCCGCTTCCGCTCGCATCCCGGCCGGAGGGTCATCCCCGACCAGCGTAAGATGACCGAGCTTCCGACCGGGCCTGGCGGTCTTGCCGTAGAGATGAACGCGAGCCCTGGGTTGCTGGAGGACCTCCTCCAGACCGGAGGGGTATCCAGAGCCGAAACCATCACCCAGCAGATTGATCATGACACCGGTTGGTACAGTTGAACGCACGCTACCCAGGGGCAGCCCACAAACCGCCCTCACGTGATTTTCAAACTGGCTGGTCAAACAGACATCAAGAGTGTAATGGCCGGAGTTGTGGGGCCTCGGCGCCAACTCGTTCACCACCACCCGACCGTCGGATCGGAGAAACATCTCGACCCCCAGTACACCCACACTCTCCACGGCCCGAGCCGCTTCCACCCCAACCTCTTCAGCTCTTTGGCGAACCTCGTCGGTGATATCGGCCGGATACTGGACCGCTACACAGATGTGATTCTCCTGAACCGTTTCCACCACCGGGTAGCAGAGGGTGTTTCCTTTGCAGTCGCGAGCTACCATCACCGCCAACTCCATTTCAAACTCCATGAAACGTTCAGCGTAGAGAGGGCCGGTGAATTCCTGAAAGACATCCTCAATCCGGTCGGGGCCGTCCAAGCGAAGATTTCCCTTACCGTCGTAGCCGCCGTGACGGGCCTTCACCATGAGAGGATAGCCCAACTCGCGCCCGATCCTCTGGAGTTGGTCTGTGCTCGAAAACTCTTGAGATTCGGCTGTAAGGAGACCCGCTTTCTGAAGATGTCGCTTCTGCTCCAGCTTGTCCGCGATCCGTTCCATCGTGGCAGCCGTGGGAAGCAGCTTCTCACCCACTGCCTCCAGAGCTTTCAAAGGAGCGAACTCGTGATCAAGTGTGACGACATCCATCTTCTCCGCGAACTCTCGACAAGTAGCGGGCTCTCGCCAATCCCCGGCCACGTGAACAGCCCCCGCCAGCCCGGCCGGACTCTGCTCCGAATTCTCCAGGACCCAAACTTCTATGCCCAGTCGGTGAGCCGGAGGCACCATCATCCGTGCCAGCTGCCCACCGCCGATAATTCCCAGTCTCATCCCCGGCCCATTCCCATCCCGCGAAAGGTCTCCTGTGAGCTTACTAGAAGGCGGCGAACGGTCCAGGAGGTCCAGGTGATGTCAACTCTGGTGGTTGGTGCCCAGTATGGGGACGAGGGTAAAGGTAAGATTGTCGACTCGCTCGTGGAGGACGGCAGCTTTGATTGTGTTGTGCGCTACAACGGCGGCAACAACGCGGGTCACACGATCGTGTGGGAAGGGGTTTCCTATCCTCTCCATCTGATTCCGTCGGGGATACTGTATCCCCAGGTCACGAATGTGATCGGAGCAGGGGTGGTGGTCTGTCCGGAGGGGCTCCTTAGCGAGATTGAGACTCTCACGTCGAGAGGCGTTTCGTGTGACAATCTCCATCTCTCCGACCGAGCGCATCTGGTCATGCCGTGGCACAAGATCGTGGACGGCTACAAGGGCAAGAAGCTCGGAACGACGGCCAAAGGGATCGGACCCTGCTACGAAGACCGTGCCTCGCGGCAAGGCATCCGGGTGGGCGAACTCGTGACCGAAAACGGCAAGGTGGACGTGGACCACTTTTGCAAGAGGTTTCGGTCCGTGGCCACCTTCAAGAACGACCTGATGACGAAAGTGTACGGTCTGGAAGCGATGAGGGTCGAAGAAGAGCTGGCTAAGGTTCTTGAGATGGCGGAGAAGTTCGCGCACCTCGTTTGCGATACCGCCGAGCTCCTGAATCGATACTGCCGAGAAGGCAAGCAACTTCTGTTCGAGGGCGCTCAGGGCTGTTTGCTCGACATCGACTGGGGCAGCTATCCGTACGTCACCTCCTCTTCGGTCACCCTGGGGAGCTGCGTGACCGGAAGCGGCACCGCTTATGTGCCTCAACGCCGCATCGGCATCGTCAAGGCCTACTCCACGCGGGTCGGGGAAGGTCCTTATGTCGGAGAACTCGGTGACTACGAAGTCATCAAAACTCAAGATCTTCGCGGCCAGGTCAGTATGAGCGACGACGATCGACAAAAAGCTCTGGACGGCGACGACCTCCTGATGGGTCGGTGGTTGCGCCTGGTGGGGCACGAGTACGGTACCACCACCGGACGACCTCGTCGCACCGGCTGGCTCGATCTGGTCGCGGTCAAGCACTCCGTTCAGATCTCCGGGCTCACCGAGCTCGCGCTCACGAAGCTCGACGTCTTGGCCGGCATCCCCAAGCTCAAACTGGTGGTGGGCTACCACGACGGAGAAAAAGAGATCCAAACGTTCCCCTCTCGCATTCATCATCTGGCTCGTTGCAAGCCGATCTATGAGGAATACGAAGGCTTCGGTGATGTGACCGGAGCCAAAATCTACTCCGAACTTCCGGCCTCCGCTCGCACTTTTATCGAGCGAATCGAAGAGTTTGTGGGGGTACCGGTGCGGATCGTGTCGGTGGGTCCAGGTCGGGCTGAACATATTTTGAAGGAGACTAGCCGTGTCGCAGGCTGACTTTCTGGCTTTGCCCGATCCGCTGATCGGCCGTTATCTCAAAGGAGAGCTGGCGGAGCAGGCGAGGCTACTCTCGGATGAGCATCTCTATTGCCATCATTGCGTGAACGTTGAGCTAGCCCTGCTCAGAGCTTTGGCTCGTCGGGGAGTGCTCGATGCCGCGGCCGTGGAAAAGGCCGCCGCCGAAGTGCCGGGGAGAATGACTCCGCAAGAAATCACTGAGGAAGAGAACCGAGTTCGCCACGACCTGAAGGCTGTGGTCAACGTGATGGCCCGGCACAGCCCCGAAGAAGTCGCTCCCTTTATTCATCTGGGCGCCACTTCTTACGACGTGCTTTCCAACGCTCATCTGCTCCGACTGCGCGAGGGAGTTCGTAAACTCGTGCTCCCTCGTCTGAAGAAGGTTCTAGGAGAGTTGGTCCGTCTGAGCAAGGAGCACGCCGAGACCGCCTGCATCGGACGAACTCACGGGCAGTACGCCGAGCCGACTACTTTCGGCTACATCATGGCGACCTTCGCCGAACGCCTCGGCACCGGAATGCAAGAATTGGAACGCAGCTTAGACCTGCTGCGAGGTAAGTTCTCCGGTGCCGTAGGGGCTTACGTCGCTCTAGGGCTGCTGTACGACGATCCGAGAGCAATCGAACGCGAGATTCTAGAAGAGATCGGTCTGACCCCGAACCACTGCTCGACCCAGATCACTCATCCCGAACCGGCGCTTGCCGTGCTTCACCACCTCACCTCCATATTTGGGGTGTTAGCGAACTTGGCCGACGATCTGCGCCATCTGCAGCGAAGCGAAATCGCCGAGGTCGCTGAAGAGTTCGACAGTGCCAACCAGGTCGGCTCGTCGGCTATGCCTCACAAGCGAAACCCCATCACCTGGGAGAATGTGAAAAGTCTCTGGAAAACGTTCGTGCCCAACATTTTCACCTACTACATGGATCAGATCTCCGAACACCAAAGGGATTTGACCAACTCCGCCTCGGCCCGTTTTCAGCCGCGACTGTTGCTGGGACTGGCGGTGGCCGCGGAACGAACCGGAAAAGGGCTGAGCAAGCTCTTTGTAGATCGCGATTTCATGCTGGAGAGATTAAACGGCCTTTCGCAAGTGGTATCCGGTCCGGCCCAAGTTTTGCTCTCTTCGGTAGGCTACCGAGACGCTCACGAGAAAGTCAGGCGTCTCACTCTTCAAGAGGGTGATCTGGTGAGTTTGCTGGAGAAGGACTCGGACGTCGCGCCCTTCTGGGCGAAGTTGCAATCCTGGCAAAAAGAGGCGCTGCGCAGTCCTGCCGGACTGGTGGGGCCGGCCTCTCGGCAAGCCAGGTCGGCTGTGGAACCGTGGGAGGGTTATTTAAAGGAGAGCATTTGTGTTTCGTAGAGCGTTAATTTCCGTATCCGACAAGTCGGGTCTGGAAGAGCTTGTTGAAGGGTTGCTGAAAGTGGCGCCCGACTGTGAATTTCTATCCACCGGGGGTACCGCGAAAAAACTGCGAGAGTGCGGTGTGGTCCCGGTCGAAATTTCCGACTTCACAGGCTTTCCAGAATGCTTCGGCGGTCGAGTGAAGACGCTTCAGCCCGAGATTCACGGAGGCATCCTCTATCGCCGCGGTCAAGACGAACAGGAGGCGGCTCGAGTAGGCGTGGAGCCTATCGACGTCGTGGTGGTCAACCTGTACCCTTTTCAAGAAACCTACCGCAAGGGCTCCGACGATCTGGTGGAAAAGATCGATATCGGCGGCCCTACCTTGTTGCGCGCCGCCGCCAAAAACAGCGAAGGCGTGGTCGTCCTGTGCGACCCAGCCGACTACCGGGAGATGGTGCAGCGAGCCGAATCAGGCACCCTCGACCTTGAATACCGCCACAGTCTACGAAACAAAGTCTTCCGTCATACTGCTTCCTACGACGCAGCGATCGCGGCCGCCCTCAGCGACGATCCGTATCCGGATCTGCTGACCCTCAGCTTTCAACGTCGCGATGTTCTGCGCTACGGTGAAAACCCCCATCAGTCGGCGGCCGTCTACCAACAACAGTTTGCTCAGGGCGGTCTCTCCGACTACCAGATTCATCAAGGGAAGGCTCTTTCATACAACAATCTTCTCGACGCCTCGGCCTCGCTGCTGCCTCTCCGCACCGACCAGCGCTTCTGGTGTTGCGTGGTCAAGCACGCCGCGCCTTGCGGATTGGCCGTATCCGACAGCAACCTCCAGGCCTTCGAGATGGCCTGGGCGGGCGACCCGGTGAGCGCTTTCGGCTCAGTGGTTTCCTTTTCAAAACCCGTGGATCGACCCGAAGCCGAGATGCTGGCCAAGAAATTTATTGAAGTAGTGGTGGCGCCCGGTTTCACAGAGGGAGCCTTGAAAGCACTCAGCAGCAAGGAGAACCTTCGCCTGGTCGAGGCCTCGTCCGACCACGCCCAACGTCCGATAAGCTATCGGCAAAATGTGTTGGTGCAAGAGGGACTGGCATTATTGCAGCAACCAAATCAGGTGGAGTCGTTTCAACTCACCCCCACCAACAAACACCCCGGTCCTCCCGAAGGCCTGGTCCATTTCGGCCTCAACGCCGTGGGTTGCATCAAGTCCAACGGCATCTGTCTGGTCCGCGAACACGAAGGTGCCTATCAAACGATCGGTCTCGGCGGCGGACAGCCGAATCGAGTTCAGTCACTGCGAATCGCCGTCGACAACGCCAAGGAGCACTTCGGCGAGGAGGCGCTCAAGAGTGCGCTGCTAGCGTCGGACGCCTTTTTTCCTTTCCCGGACAGCATCGAATTGGCTGCTTCGGTCGGAATTCCGTGGGTGGTCTCGCCCTCTGGCTCTAAAAAGGACGGCGAAGTGGCCGAAGCGGCCGAACGTCTGGGCGTCTCGCTCACCTTCGTGGACCATCGCCTGTTTCGGCATTAGAGCTGTCTGTCACAAAAGTTTGTTCGAGCTGAGGCCGTCCTGCCACGTAGCCGGATCGGCCGGCGGAAAGTCACTGCGCGGAAAAGTTACATTTTGATCACATTTCTACGCCAAATCGGATTTCATTGGCTTACGGCTCGACTATGATCGACCTATGACCAACGGAATTCAATCTACTCAGGCAACCCAGATATCTCTACCCTCTCGTCCATCAGACGCGGCGCTCTTGCCCCAAAGCGCCGCGCCGGCCCCGCAGACCGAACTCTCTGCAATCAGCCGAGAGGCTGTCAACGACGAGGCTACTTCTGAACGAGTCGACACCTTGTTGCAGGGTATGCAGTCCTGGGACGACGGCGGAGAGAGCAAGCTTTTAAGCGGAGCCTCGAAGCAGGCGGGCTCCTTGTCTAAGATTTGGGAGATGGTGAACAGGGCCAGGAACTCGCCCGCGGTCAGCCGCGTAGGAGGTGCGGGGGGTGGGCTTCGGGCCGCAGATCCTAATCAAAGTCGTTGCCAGCGGTTGGCCGGCACTCTCTCCTCGGTAGGAAGTGGAGTGGGTATTCTTCCCGGAGTCGCCCCGGCTGGACGCTTGGTTCAGGGATTTGGTACGGGCCTCAGCCTGCTGGGGTGCCCCCTACTCGAATCTGAATCAGTTCAGAGGGTAGTTCGAAGAGCAGAATCACGAGTTCAGGAGGTAGGACGTGGGATGACCGAAATGGTGTACGGCAGGGACTACGACCAGGATGGCGTCCCGGATTGGATGACTCCCGACAGGCCTTGAGTCCGCCGGGCCTACAGCCTTGAACACCCAGGCCTTGCAGCCCTTAGAACGCGGCATGCCACGTGAACACGCATGACCATGCCAGACCAGCCTGCACAACCGCTTTCACGCCCTAAAACACCCAGGCCCCACCGCCCCGAGCAACACCAACTATCGTGCCTTTAGGGCAAAAGCGCCTGCCGAATAACGGGATTGATCCCGATCGCCAGCAGCAACGAAATGACAAGCCCCAAACTGACTCTCGCCAGGTCGATGAACACCGTCTTGCGGGTGGCCTTCCAGTCTCCCTTTGGCGTGCTGCGAAGTTTCATCCCGACTTCCCGTCCGGCGAGCAGCCCGATGAAGACCCAGGTCGTACTCATCGGAATCGCGCTCACCACCTTGAAGTAGTAGAGGATACCGGCGTAAAAAAGATCGATCAGCGTGGCTTGACGCACATCCGCCACGTTCGTCTTCTCGTTGACCACCTCTTGGATTCGTCCGCCTCGACTCCGCAAAAGCAGACCGAGTGTGACACAGAGAACGGTCAAGTAGGCTATCAACTCCCACAACGAGAGTTGGCGAGGAAGAAAGACCGCAACGTTGGCCGCGTCTTGCATGATCCAGACGCACCAGAGAAAGCCGGAGGTCAGCCATTGCAACGGATACCAAAGCTTGGACGGAGGCCGTTTCTCATACTTCTTCATAACCTCCGAACCGATCATCCAGACCGCCAGCGAACAGGCGAAGGCGACAAAGTAGCCGGAGACGCTCTTGCTCAGTACCGATGATATAGAAGAGGCCTTCGTAGCGAAGGCCGAGAGGATTAGAAAAGTGGTGGAGACCGGGATGGCGTGTCTGGTTAGGAAGAGGAGAAAGAGCGGCGCCATCAGTTGGAGTGGACTAAAACTCACCGGGGCGTCTTCAAACCCCTTGCTGGTGAGCCTTTGATAGCTGACATCGCCCTGATAGACGCTCCAACTATAAATCGTCGTGATCACCATGAGTCCGGCGATGAAAACCCAGAGCATGAGAGACGACCGGTTCTTATTGGCGGCCAGAAAGGTGCCCAGTGTTTGAATACTATCGTTCGCTATCACCGAGTAGCCGGCATAGATAAAACCGACCCACATGGCTATCTGAGGATAGGGGGCGGCAAGAATGGCGACTAGGGCGAGTATGAAAAGAGTGAGATAAAAGTGTTTGTCTGACATGGGAACTCCCGTTTCCTGACCCCGTGGGTTGTCTGTTGGAGTGTCGGTATGAGACTTCGTATTAAGGCCGGCAACCAGAAGTCTTTTACTGTTTAACAATATCGTCGAATAGATGTTTCCTAAGACAGCGAAGTAGACGCTGTACTAGGCGGTGCACTGCGCACCGCTCGGGCCGTGTGAAGCTCGGCACATGGGGTGAGTGTGCGGTCCGACCGAGAGGTCCTTCCGCTCAGAAATTATTATTTTGTATTACACTCGGACAATTGCCGATTCGTTCGTCCGGCGCGAGGAAGTCATCCTCGGAGCCCTTCGCCCCGTGAATGCCAAACGGTAAACCTCTCGGCCATCTCCGCTTTGGTAATGCAGCCGTCGCCGTCTCGGTCGAGGGAAGCGTTGCGATGATAGGCACCGCCGTCTCTGTCCCGGCCGTACACGACGAACGACTCCGGCTGGCCCACTGCTCTGGGAGCGAAAATAGCGGCGTAGAGGTCGTGGCCGGTGACTTGGCGACCCTTCATTTTGCGAACCGCCAGCACCGCGCGCAGATATTCGGACACCACCGTGCTCTGCTCGGCGAAACTCATCCCGGCCAGACGGGATTTGGAGAGCTGGTCGTGGGCGGGGCGTCGCGAGTTCAAGTCGGCGATGGCGATATCGGTAAACTGAGCCAGTCCGACGGCTCCGTCCGGTCTCCCTTGAGCACGTATCGAGGGATCGAAAGTTCCGCCTGTCTCGAGAGCCATGAAGACGGCGATATCGTCGGCTTGGACGGCAAACCCCTCTCGTGCCAACTCCTCGACGATCGCCACGATCGCTTGCTTCTGTTCCGAACTCAGCTTCTGTCCAAAGGAGAGAGTGGGTAGGCCACCCGAGCGACCGACCGAGACAGCTTGATAGCTCAAAGCATCCATCTGAGTCCAGCCCTCGCGACCGTCGGCCGTTCGGACCCTCACCCACTGGCCGGTGTGACCCGGGCGAGCCGCCGGCACTCGAGGGGGCTCTTGACTCAGCGGTCCCGGCGAACGTACCGGTTTGCCGGAGCGGGAAGCTTGAATCCCCTTGTGCCGCCATTCCGGTTTGACAGCTCTGGGCAACTTCAAAGATGTGCCCCCTGGGATGGGGTCGGTGACGAGCTGGTTGGCGTCGCGCAACTGTTGCAACGGGATACCGTATCCGCCGCTAATTTCGACCAGAGTCTCTCCCTCCACGACCTCATGCCTGGGCCAGGTCGAAAGAATGGGGATCCAATAGGTCTCCACCTCTTCCACCTTCCGCCAATCGTTGGTCCGGCGAAGTGCTTCCGGCGTGGGGCCATAAGTACGGGAAAGAGTGCCCAAGGTGTCGCCCGCTTTCACGACATGCATAACCGCACTCGGCGAAGATGGATCTTCCGCTAAGGCCGGACAGAGAAGAAGCAGAGCTACCAGAAACAAGCGACGCATCTCGGCATGTTCTCACGAACAAACGTTCGTCCTCGCCATGCAAAGAAAGATTCTCGCCGAAAGAACTACTTCTTACGAAAAGATTTGGCCACGGTCGACAAGAGATCCACGGGCGCCACCATCATTCGATAGAGCAACCCTTCGGTATGGTCGCTGCCCTTCACTTTGCTCGCCATGTGATCGAGAAGAGCGCCCAGTTCCCCGTCGTCTAGCCAAACGCCATGCTCTTCGCACTTGTCGACAACCACGGAGCAGTCGGAAAAATGCGGGCCACGGTCCATGGTCTCTCCGCATCGAGGGCAGTGGATCTCGCCCTCCAGGTCCACCGCGCCGGCCCCACCCGCCTCTCGTGTGGGGGCGAGTTCGGAATGCTTCAGCTCTCTGGTGGTCAGCGCGAACATATCGGAAAGCTCTCCGACATCAAACCAACTCCCCTCGCACTGAGTACAGAAGTCGACGTTCACCCCGTGAACTTCGACTTCTTTCATAGCTACCTGACACCGCGGACACTTCATTCTCAAAATGTTTTAGAGAACTTCGAGGTTCCCCTGCCGGGGATGGTGGGAGCATTTCGTCTAGAAAGCGTCAAGATGCGAACGCAGATCGTCTCTATTCTGAACAAACCGGAACAGTACGCTCTCGGTCAGGAACTGGTGGCCGAGTACGTGGAAGCCACAGCCGAGGAAATGGCCGCCGACCCCGCCACCTTCATCCCTTACATCGAGGGCTACTCCGACTTCCCCGGAGCCTTTGCTCCGGAAGGCGATTTCCTTCTGGCTCGAGTGGCCGGAGCAGAGGCCGGATGCGTGGGGATCAAGCCGCTGGGAGACGGTGTCTGTGAAATGAAGAGTCTCTGGGTGCGTCCCGCCCATCGAGGCGCGGGCGTAGCGAAAGCTCTCGTTCTGGCCTCACTGGCCCGGGCCGGCGAACTTGGCTTCCGGTCGATGGAACTCGACGTCTTGCCGAGCCGCGTAGGAGCTATCCGGTTGTACCAATCGACGGGGTTTGAAAAGTGTCCGGTATCTCACGACTACACCTTTGAGATGGTCGGTTTTCGAAAAGCACTTCCGTCACCGAAGTCTTAATTTACAAGCAGTTCAAGCACTCTTCCATAGTGGCGTGATGCAAGTCCAACACGCGCTGGATTTCATTTTGATATCCTCCCGCAAGGTTCCAAACAACCGGTATCCCTTCGTCCCGGCAGAACTCGAAGACCAGCCGGTCTCGACGTCGCATCTGCTCCGTCGTCATCCAGCCGCCGAGAGGGTCGTCGAGATGGGCGTCCGCTCCGGCTTGATAGATGAGTATGTCCGCCTTCATCTCGGAAAGCGAGTCGGAGAGCGAATCCAGAAACTCCTCCGAACCACAGCTCAAGTTCCCTGTCGTCAGATGGGAGACGTAGTCGATCTCTCGGAGACGAATGATGTCGTCGGTGCCGTCGCCGTAGTGGTAGTCGCAATCCAGGATACCCACGCGACTCACTCGTTCGGCCGCCGTCATCGCCGCCACCATAAGCCCGTTGAAAGTACAAAAAGCTCGCGCGTAGGCGTAGCCTGAATGGTGGAAGCCGCTGGTGGGAGAGCAGGCGGCCCCGCCGTGCTCGAGGACGCTCTCGACGGCCGAAACGAGCGACCCCGTGGTCCAGGGGAGAGAGGCCGCCACCTCCTCGGAGCGGTTGCCGAAGCCGTTGGGTTTTCGACAGTTGAGAATGTCCTCCACGAATTTCCGTTCGTGGGCCAGACTGAACTGCTCCACACTCACCGGTTCGGGCTCCACGAAGACGAGACGGTCCGGCCATCTCTCTTGCCACTGAGCCACCAGCAAAGCCGGTTTCCCCGCACTCGGACTGAAAGAATCGTTGTAGGCCACACTCTGTTTCGGAGAATAGAATACCTTCATCTCAAGATCGTTCGCTCGAACACGATCTCGGCCCTGTGACTCCACGGTGACCAGTCCTTGGGGGCAGATTCAGTGGGTCTCCGTAGTGTCGTAGTCGATGAACTGTGGAATCAGCCGGAATTTTCCCCGCCCGCCCTCTCCGCCCCGTCGAGAGTCAACTCCCAGAGAGGAGTCCTCCGAGTCGTTCCAGCGAGCGGAAGGGCGTCCGGAACGACTTCGAATAGATTGGGGAGCGGCTGCTCTTGCCGGCCTCTCTGTTTTGGGAATGGTGAGTTGCGGCCCTCATACGGAGATGGTGAAGGAGGAGGTCCTGTCCGAGCTCAGTTGGCCGGAGGGAGACTTCGTGGATCTCGGACTGGCCGAGGCATCGCGATACCGGTCCGCGACGTCTTCGGAGATAAATCAGGCTGTTGAGTGGGCTCTCACCCGCAGTCTTCGAGACACGCCGGGAGCGCCAGGGCAGGACCGTCACTCTCTGGGTCGTCTGGTCCAGACTCAGGACCTCTCCAATCAGGCAAGAGAAAACGAAGACCATGTCCATTATGACGGCTCCGATGTGGTCGTGATCGCCTTCGAAGGCACGGGCGGGTATCACCCCAGAAAAGCCCATCTAGCTCAGGCGGCAGCCGCTCACTTGAGAGAGCAGGGCCTTCGAGTGGACGGTAGCAACGGGTCCTTGACCGCCGCGGTAAGTCGAGCTCTCGATCGAATCGAGAACAGAGACACCGGCTGGTCCGGGCTGTCAAGGGGCCCGCTCGAGTCGCTCCTGCGCGAACCCAAACTCGCGTCGCGCACTCAGTGGTTTAGCTTCGCCAGCGAAGAACTCGAAGCGCTAAGTGGGATGGAAGCGTTCATGGGTGCCCGCTGGCCGGAAATCTTGCGAGATTCGGTGGACATCTACACCGGAGAGACGCCGGGGATAGAAAACGCTTTACGGGCTCTAAACGAGATTCAAAGACAGGCGAACAAACTGGGCAAGAAGCCAAAGATCGTCCTGCTCTCTCACAGTAGCGGTGGTCGAAGTCTGGTGAAGTTTCTGGAGAAAGCCAAGTCCATCACCGACGAGACCGCCCAACCAATCGCTTTCCCGGCGGCGCTCACGATCGACCCGGTCCGGGAAGCTCACGAAGCTTTCTTCGAAGGGGGTCGGGAGTTGATGCTGCGAGGAACCGAGCATAATCTCAATCGGGTTCGAAGGGCCTTCGGTGCGAGACCTCACAGCGTTTCCCATCCGCTGATTCGCCATCGCTCTCAGCCGGAGAGCCTCTATCGCCCTTCCAACGTCGGCTCACTCCTCAACTTCTATCAGACACAGGACACCGAAGGTCTCAAGATCAGGCCCGAGGTCGGCATTCACGGTAGCCCCGTGTCCGGGGCCGAAAATCTTCAGATCACGGATGTCGGCACGGGAGGCCATGGCGAAATCGCCATTCATCCGGATATTCGGGATGCTTTTATCAAAGTGGTGGAGCAAAGCCTCGTGACCGAGCCGTGACTGTCTCGTCAGGAGAGTTTCTCAGACCGCCTGTAGGATAACCTTATCAGTCAAACAACGGAGTCAACAATGCAAATCTCAAGTTCAAGAATCTCGTATCAACCCACCAAGCTACCGGCAAGACCAGCGGCCCAGTCCCATACGGATAGCACCGGCGACACGGTAACCTTCTCCTCTGATTCGGTGGGCAGCAGAGTCGGCCGAGGGGTGTTCGCCGGTGCGGCCGGATGTCTCCCTGCTGTCGGAGCCGTATCCAACTTCGCTGTAGGGTTTGGAGCGGCTTGGGAAGGTAATTCTTCGGTCGGCTTCTACGCCGGGATGGGAGCTGCGGGCCTGAACGCGCTGGGCACTCTGACCCTCACCGGCGGTGCCATCTTCGGAAACTCCGCCGTGATGAAGACCGGGATCGGAATGTTAGGCGCCTCGGGTCTGGCAGGCGGCCTCACGGCATCACTCGTCAAGATTTAGACCTCACTCACTCACTCAAAAACCAAAGCCCGCTCGATGAGCGGGCTTCCTATTTGTCTAGGGTCTGGGCCACAGGTTTCGAGGCGGACCGGGTGTAGGTAGATTTGCGAAGTCGTTAAACATTGGTCAAATCCTCGACCAGGATGCGCGTGGACCCGGTGTCGACCGACTCCGGTAGAGCCTCCACCGAGTGAGTCGCTTCAGACATCGAGGCAGACAAGCGACGCTCATGAGCGCCCTTCATAAAGCCGATTTCCTGGACAGCAATAGAAACACAGACGACCGCCGCCAGAAGAAGGATCGTTCGAGGCTCGAGCAAGAGGTACTCATTCGAAGCCACCCAGAAAGCCCACACAAACGGAACGCATCCGTAGCAAAACTGGGCCACCCGAAGCAAGTCGCTACCGTCTTCCGCCACCGAGTGAACCGTCCAAGCGGATAAGCAGAGAGCCAGAGCGAGCACGGCGCCGGCGAGGGAAAGTCGAATCTCCGGATACGCGGTATGAGCCAGGAGAAGAAGGGTGATGAAAGCCCCGACGGTTGAGCCGATAATAAAAACCGAGGCAAGTGGACTACGAGTCATTTTCTTGGTCCTTTCGGCCAAGACACCTTCCGAAACTATAGCGCCGGACTCCGACTTTCTTTGTGGCCTGGATCACAGACGACGTTTGCAAAACTCCTGAAGTTTCGTCAGAATCGCAATTATGTCGCAAATCATGATTGTCACCGGAAGCGCCTCCGGCATAGGTCGTGCCCTCCAACAAGCCTATCAGGAGAGGGATTGGACTGTTCTCACCATCGACAAATCCGAGAATTCGACCGATCACCATATCCAAGGCGATCTGGCCGATGCGAACACTGTCTTGAAGTTCTGCCGATTCGTCGAAAGCAAGACGGACCGGGTCGACGTACTGATAAACAACGCCGCTGCCATGGTCAGGACCCCTCCCGAGAAACTTTCTCTGGAAGAATGGGAAAGAGTGCTGAAAACCAATCTAACAGCCCCTTTTCTTCTTACCCGAGAGTTAGCCCCACTCCTTAGGAAGGGCCTGGGACGAGTCATCAACCTGACCTCCACTCGCGCCCACATGTCGGAGCCGAACACCGAGTCGTACTCTGCCTCGAAGGGCGGTCTCTTAGCCCTCACTCACGCCATGGCCGTGAGCCTCGGACCGGAGATCAAGGTCAACTGCATCAGCCCGGGCTGGATAAACACGAGCGACGACAGTCTGAGCGAAGAAGACCATTCCCAACATCCAGCCGGGCGGGTCGGGACGACCGCCGATATTGTTGTCCTCGTCGACTATCTCACCGATCCTCGCACCGAGTTCGTCACCGGCTCCGAGTTCGTAATCGACGGTGGAATGACTCGGAAAATGATTTATCGGTAGAAGGCGCGCCCTCTGAGGACTTCGTGCACAAAGAGAATAACCACAGAGATCGCGGAGGGCACAGAGAGAGAATATCTATCCACTCGGTGCACTCGGCGATCTCGGTGGTTCAAAAACCCGGCGTTTGGCTCGTAACATAGGACAACTTCAGGACTGAACGGAAAGTTTCAGACCCTTTTCATGAGCTTCCGATAAGGTGGAGCTACCATGTTGATTCACTCCACAAAACGGCCTCCGTCCACCCAGCAGGCAAAGCCCACACCACCGCCTGCCCCACCCTCCAGTGCCCTTGGGGAAGGCCTGGCAAAACTCGAAGTCTTAGGCTCGGCGACCATCGCCGACACCACCGCTGCTCTCGGTGTGGCCGCTTCTCAGGCTTGTGGAGCTCAAACCCCCGTGCTCAATGTGGCTATGGCCGGAATTCACGGACTTCGCGCGGCCGCTTTTTTGGCCAACGCCCGGGGAAAGACGGGTCATCAACTCCAGCAGCGGATGGGTGTAGCCATTGGGGAAGGCTTGATGGCTGCCGGCAACGCGCTCGCCTTTTTCGGCCAGGACGCTTTGAGCATACCTGTCCTGGTGGCTGGTGCTGGAGTCAACCTGGTGGCGGACTACCGATACCGATCTGCACACGAGTCCGACTCGGAAAAGGCAGCCCCCGCTCCCACACTTGGTAAAATTCAGAAAGCCGTGGACCTGGGCGACGCCGCCCTGACCCTCTCCACCCTTTCCCCCCAAACTTCACTCGTGGGCGGTTTCCTCGGCGCCGGTGCCCACCTGGGCATGTCCGTGGCCTGCTACGCCGGCAAAGGCGGGCTAGCTGCCGACAATACTCACAGCGAGCACAGCAAAGGCTATGCGCACGCCATGATGGCCGCCGGGATGATCGCCGCCGCGGCCGGTTCGGGCGGCTGGTCTCTGGTCCCGATTCTCAGTGGTTCCGTGGGGCTCAACCTTCAGGATATTCGAGACTCTAAGCTTTAAGACCAGGCCCTCGAGGTCCGGCCGGAAACCCCCTTTGTGCACAGCCAAAATCTCCTGCGTCTGGCACCAAGGCGGTTTCCGGTCAGACCTTTAGTCCACCCTCGTACCCATAGCCCCCCCGGGACTTCCCCCGTTGACGGTGGCCGTGAAACCGGCGGGCGGA
>Ga0208701_100013_pt1 | contig 92682 bp, 85 predicted proteins | sample DeeseametaMP1482_FD_184188 | JGI IMG/M metagenome (GOLD analysis project Ga0208701, IMG submission 184188) | Marine microbial communities from the Deep Pacific Ocean - MP1482 (SPAdes) | ecosystem: Environmental > Aquatic > Marine > Oceanic | place: South of Fiji, South Pacific Ocean | collected... | reverse complement strand
GCGAGAACCACGCGGTTTTGAACTGGAGCAAGAGCGACACGGTGTCGAACTATAGTGCAACTCCGGGCGACCTCTCAGCATGAGGGCGACAGGGTGACAACCTCGGAATCACACAAGTGAGTGGGGCCTTGGCCGTCCAGGAGCGAGAGCGTCGCGGTGTGGAACTTTAGTGCGATGCGGAGCTGGACTCTTGGGGCGAGGTCGACGCGGTGGCGACCTCCTAGAATCACACAAGTGAGTGGGGTTTGGGTCGTCCAGGAGCGAGAGCGTCGCGGTGTGGAACTTTAGTGCGATGCGGAGCTGGACTCTTGGGGCGAGGTCGACGCGGTGGCGACCTCCTGGAATCACACAAGTGAGTGGGGCCTTGGCCGTCCTGGAGCGAGAGCGTCGCGGTGTGGAACTTTAGTGTGATGCGGAGCTGGACTCTTGGGGCGAGGTCGACGCGGTGGCGACCTCCTGGAATCACACAAGTGAGTGGGGTCTGGGCCGTCCTGGAGCGAGAGCGTCGCGGTGTGGAACTTTAGTGCGATTCGGAGCTGGACTCTTGGGGCGAGGTCGACGTGGTGGCGACCTCCTAGAATCACACAAGTGAGGGGGGTCTGGGTCGTCCAGGAGCGAGAGCGTCGCGGTGTTGAACTATAATGCGACGCTGGGCGGGACTCTCGGCGAGGTCGACGCGGTGGCGACCTCCTAGACTCACACAAGTGAGTGGGGTTTGGGCCGTTCAGGAGCGAGAACCACGCGGTTTTGAACTGGAGCAAGAGCGACACGGTGTTGAACTATTGTGCGATGCCGGCGCGGGACTCTCGGCAAGATCGGCGCGGTCTCGCCTCTCAGAATCACACAAGTGAGTGGGGCCTTGGCCGTCCTGGAGCGAGAGCGTCGCGGTGTGGAACTTTAGTGCGATTCGGAGCTGGACTCTTGGGGCGAGGTCGACGTGGTGGCGACCTCCTAGAATCACACAAGTGAGTGGGGTCTGGGTCGTCCAGGAGCGAGAGCGTCGCGGTGTTGAACTATAATGCTACGCTGGGCGGGACTCTGCGGTGTCGAACTCCTAGGACCACGCAAATGAGTGGGTCTGGACCGTCCAGGCGCGAGAGCGTCGCGGTTCGGCCCTTCCTAAAACTCGAAGGTGGATTTGACCTAAGTCCTCACCCGGTCGAGGGCGACGCGGTCGCTGAATCCGGCTTCGCGGTGTCGCCCTCGCCGGGACGAAGTTTTATGGGGAACGGAAGTGGGCGTGATCCTGCTGAATCCTGCTAACTGGGCGGGCGTTCCGTAAATAATCACACCCATCTTCCTGTAAAAGCCGGCACTCTATGAAGAGTATGGCCCTACTCCCGCGTTCCCACGTGGGAAAGGCGGGGGACGCTCGATGGATAGGCCGGCAAACAGTTCGGCAGTTCAGGGGTCGAACACTCAGTCTGGGGCAACGGATGCAAGTTTCGGGGCAAAAGAAAAGAGCGGCGCTGCTGGCCGCTCTTTATTCACTACGCTCAATAACCTATGACCAGAGAATAGCGTGGGGGGCTCCGATGGAAGTCCGATGGCGAGGAGGTTGTGTAACTATTTGCTGAACACTTCAGCGGGGCGGTGTCGCCCTCACTGATAACGAAGCCTCTATGTCCGGCAGTGGGCGTTCTCTTCAATTCGTGCTGTCGGAGGTCTCAAGTCCCTCCAGCTCCGCTTCCGAATATCCGGTTGCCTGAGAGATGACGGCGAGTTCGAGTCCGAGCGCTAGCATCCGCTTGGCAATCTCTTCTCTGCCCTCCTCACGTCACTCCGCCCGCCCCTTGCGCTCTGCAAAAGGAAGTCGGCTGATCTCATCTCGCTTGGCTTTCTCTTGAGCCTCAATAACGGCGCGGATTTCGTCTTTTGCATAAGCTTTTCTCATCGCATCGATAGCCATTTCAATTCCCTCTTCTTCTTTCAAGTTCTCGGGAAGCTCACGGTTGTGGTACAGGTCGGAAAACTTAAGGACATAGAGCCACCTTTCGAAACGGCTCTGGAGAAGCCTCGGCTTGTCAGGCGCGAACTTTGGCCGCTCCAGGTAGTGCAGCTCAAGGTCTTGAGGCAGCTGAAACTCCTGCGCTCTCTCCCAAAGAACGAAGTTGCTGTGGAGCTCCTGGCTCTCGGGGAAGAGAACAAAGTCCAGGATGGAAATGCTCAGCGAACGCTCCAGAAGGTGTCAGGATTTCTAGGTCCACGACACGGTCTGGACCCTGAAGGTCCAAAAGCGCATTCAGAAGGCACAATTCGTCGGCGCGAAAAGAAAAGAGCGGACCCACCCCACTTCGCCCCACCACAGACCCCCCACTTCCCCCCACAAAAGAAAAAAGCCCTACCCGAACAATCGGACAAGGCCCAAAGGAACGACTCCCACAACACCCCACCGCAAAGCGCCTCCCCCCGAGCGCCCGGAAAAGCTAGTAGTCGTCAACCTCCACCTGCAACCCCTTGGATCGCAGTCTGGTTGCCACTTGATGACATTCATCCTTGAAAGACTGAAAGCACACGGCTCGCCCCTGATCTTCACAGACGTGGCAGATCTGATAGGCAAAGTCGGTGTCGCAGTCGGTGGCGGTCTCCAGCCAGAACACCACGTCGTCAAACTGGTGCCTGCTGTCGGCATATAATATGACGCGCCAACGGTCGTTGGTGGCCGCGCGCGTCATCGTCTTTGGTAAACCCAATTCGGGTGAGAATTGACTCACTAGGACTATCTCCTTTCTGGGAGTTGCAAAACTCCGACGCAGACATCCACATTCTGCGTCGGAGCAAAACTCCGACACAGAATCTGGAGCACGAAATTCCCGACCAGAGCCCCCGTCGCTGCCTCACTCCTCAATTATTTGTCCCGACAAACGCAATCGTCGCTCGTTGCGACGAAGACTCTGGACAAGAATTTCTTTGATGCACCACATTCTGCGTCGGAGTTTATCTTCGCCGCCCCCCGCTCTCCATCTCCGTGCAAGCAAAAAAAATTAAAAAAATTCTACAAAAATTTGAAGGGGATTTACTCACTATATGGGGGTGTCGAAAGTTTGTTCTACTATATATGGGGCCATGTACCCTGGTAGTTCTAAAAATCACTCAGAAAGTAAGATTGACACCTTAATTTAGGGCTGTTTATAATCGTGGAACCGAGTGGGGCAAAGTGGAGGTAAGTGGAGCTAAGTGGAAGATGCTTCCGAGGAATATTGGTTCTCCGGGACATTCGAGCACACGCTTGACAACAAGGGTCGTCTGACGATTCCGTCTTCCTTTCGTAAGGATTTTGAAGATGGGGCCGTCCTGCGCAAAGGCGCAGACCGATCCGTGGAAATTTTGCCGCGTTCTGCATGGAACCTTTTTCTAAAGAAAATGAAAAAGATTTCAAAAACTGACCTCCGAGGTCAGCGCTGGGTGACGCTACAGTTGGCCTCGGCGCAGACGGTGGAGTTGGATAAACAGGGTCGAGTTTTGATGGGCCAGGAGCTTCGCTCCCACGCCGATCTAGAACTTGGCCAGGTGGTGATAACGGGAGCCTTGGACCGGCTGAAGGTTTGGGAAACTAAGCGCTGGGCTGAGATGGAGTTAGCTGGAATAGAGGAGCTGGACGATTATGTCTATGAGAAGTATCAAATCTGATCTGAAATACTCTCGATTTCCTGTGAAGTTGGGCATGCCGCCCAGCCCCCCGTGGAAGAGAAGAACACCTGCCCCCGGTCCGGGGTCCGGCACACGAGTGCGTCGCTCGGAGTTAGTGGACGCCCAGGCCAAGCGTGCTGAAAAAGCACAAGGGAATTCAGAAGGCAGCGACTCTTAGGCCTGCGGTCTAAGGTCTAGGTCCAGGCGCAGACTGTTGTCGCAATTTCACCGCCCCGTCATGCTCGGGGAAGTGATGGAGTGGCTCTCCGTGGAGCCACAAGACTTGATCGTCGATATGACCCTCGGTGGTGGGGGGTATAGTCGAGCGATTTTAGATGAACTGGGAAATGAGGGAAAATTGGTCGCATTTGACCGGGACATAGAGGCGGTACAGAGAGCTCAAGAGGTATTCGTTGACGAACCTCGCTTTACCGTGCACCACTCTCCCTTTTCCCGCGCCCAAGATTTCCTGGTTCTCCATTCCTCCGAAGGTCACGACGGCGCCGTTTTTGATCTTGGCGTCTCCTCCCACCAGTTGGATACGGCCGAGCGAGGATTCAGCTTTCAGTCGGACGGTCCACTGGATATGCGGATGGACCCCACTTCGTCCCACCCGAGCGCCGCCGACCTGGTCAACAACGAGTCGGTAGACGAACTGACCAGAATTTTCAGGGAATACGGGGAAGAGAGACGAGCTCGTCCGGTAGCCAGGGCGATCGAGAAGCGTCGCAAGTCCGAGCCGTTTACCCGCACTCTCGATCTTGCCGACACCATCGCGAAGATCGTCGGGCGTCCTAAAACCAAAGGCCGACATAAACACCCGGCTACTCGCTGCTTCCAGGCCCTGCGCATCGCCGTAAACGACGAGCTGGGCGAATTGCGGACCGGCCTGGAAGGCGCTCTCGAATCGGCCAAGCCGGGCGCTCGCGTAGCGGTCGTGACTTATCACTCTCTCGAAGACCGTTTCGTGAAAGAGTTCTTCAAGGATAAGGCGGGTCGCTGCCTGTGTCCGAGACACCAACCCGTGTGCACCTGCGGGGCTAAAGAAGAGGTCAAAATTCTTACCAGGAAAGCCGTCAAGCCCGGCGCCGACGAGGTGGACGACAACCGTCGCTCTCGTTCGGCGTTGTTGCGTGTGGCGGAGAAGCTTTGAAAGAGAGGTCATGGAGTTGGGTACAGAGGTTACAACGGATCAAGAGCGGTCCAAAGAGAAGAGAAAGAAGGGGTCTGGGAAGATCTGGACTCTTCCTTTTCTAGCATTTTGTGGAGTGACGTTTCTTTTGCTCGCCTATTTGTGCCAGTCGGCCCACATGGTTCGCATCCAGTACGCCATTCTTGCCCAACGTCAGGAGATTAAGGAGTTGCAAGCTCAGAAAGCTGATTTGGAACTCAAAGTTCAAGAGCTGACCTCCCTCGAAAGAGTGGAGCGTGTGGCCGTGGATCGCCTGAAGATGGTGGCCCCTAAAGAGCGTCACGTGATCGAAGTGGTCTGGACCAAGGCCGTCGAGGAGTCTTCCCAAGTGGCGGTAGCCCATCCGTAATCTGCTATGAAGAACACCACGATGACAAATAAGGGCCGCGTTATCACTCTTTTCTGGCTATTTGCAGGCTTTGCCGGCTTGCTGAGTAGTCGCTTGATCCAGATCCAATATGTGGATCACGCCTACTACCTGGACCGCGCCGACGCGCAGCATCTGGGCGAGGCGGAGCTTCCGGCCCTGCGAGGCGAGATCCGAGACCGCAACAATGTGGTCCTGGCGACCTCTATCGCCCGCTGGTCGATCGCGGTGAATCCGGAGTTGCTGCAAAACAGCAACGAAGTGGAGAAAGCCGTGGAGATGCTCAAACAAGCAACTTCGCACTCCGAGAAAGAGATTCGCGACGTGGTGGAGCGCCCCGGGACTTTCGGTTGGATCGCTCGGAAGGTGAGTGACGAGGAGGCACAAGCTGTGCGTGACGGCGCGGTGAAAGGCGTCTTCCTGGTCAAGGAGCCGACACCCGGAAAGCGCTACTATCCCAAGGGACACCTGGCTTCCCATCTCATGGGCACCACCGGGATCGACGACCAGGGGCTAGACGGCATGGAGTCGTCCTACGAGCATCATCTGGCCGGCACTCCCGGTATCCTGAGAGCCTTTATGGATAGAGACGGTTGGGCGACCCTGGAGCATCCTACTGCTCTGATCAAGCCTGCCATCCCCGGCCACAACGTGATTCTTACCATCGACGAATCGATCCAGTACGTGGCTGAAAAAGAGCTGGCCCGTCAGGTGAAAGAGTATCACGCCACCGGCGGTATTATCGTGGTGATGGACGCTCGCAACGGCGAAGTGCTGGCGATGGCCATCAACCCGGACTTCCCGGCCGAAGACTTCGCGGAAGTGAAGCCCGAGATTCGACGTAACCGAAGCATTACCGACCCTTACGAGCCTGGTTCCACTTTCAAGGTGTTCCTGGCGGCGGCGGCTCTGAACTCCGGAGTGAAGCCCAGCGACACCTTCCCGTCAGGCGGAATCATGTCCGTGGACGGCTGGACGATTCACAACGCCAACGACGGTTTGTACGCCGGCGCGATGGAGAGCCTCAAAGACATCATCGCCTACAGCTTCAACGTGGGCACGGCGAACGTGGCCCTTTCCATCGGAAAAGACACTTACTATAAACACCTGTTGGACTTCGGCTTCGGTGAGAAGACCGGGATCGACCTGGTGGGCGAGAGCGACGGCATCCTGAGCGACGCCAAAGATTGGGCCAACATCAACACCGCTACCATCAGCTTCGGGCAGGGCGTGGCTTGCACTCCTGTTCAGTTGGTCAGCGCGATGCAGGCTATCGCCAACGGGGGGGTTCGAATGAAGCCTCGGGTGGTGAAAGCGGTGACCGACCACGAGGGAAATGTGGTCGAGCGCTTCGAGCCGGAAGTTCTAGGTCAGCCGATCTCGGCCGAAGCTTCCAAGCAGATGCTCGATATTCTGGAGAACGTCTGCGAGAACGGAACCGGCAAAAGAGCTCGAGTGCCCGGATATCGGGTCGGCGGCAAAACCGGGACAGCCCAGTTGGTGGAAAACGGAGTGTACGCTCCCGGACTTTACATCGCGTCGTTTCTGGGTGTGGCCCCGGTAGACGATCCTCGCATCGTGGTGCTGATCAAGATCGAGAAGCCCACGCCTTACTGGGGTGGACTGGTAGCCGGACCTGTATTCAATCGAGTGGCTGAAAAAGCGCTCTGGAAACTGGGCGTGAAGCCCGACCCGAAACTGTTGAAACGAGACCTGTCCGAGAACGGACATTAACGACAGGTCCAAAGACAAAAAACGAACGAACGAACGGTACGGAGGGATGAAAATGAAAGAGATAGACGTAGACGCATTTGTCAGGAAGTTCGCTGGTCCGAGAGCCATGCCGGCGAAACGGAGAAAACCAGCGGCTCAGATCATGATGGCACCCCAGCCGGTTTGCTTTGGACCTAGACTGGATTCGGGGCGCGGTGGCAAGAAGCGTTGGCTCACCATGATCGATAATCGACCGGACATCAACAGCTACTACCGACCGAACATCGGCAACTACTAACCAAACTGCTCACTTACACGACCTACTTACAACAAGAATTCACTGTTCGCGCTCTTCGAAGTTGATGGCGTGAATACGGCTCTCGCCCTCGGCCTTCCCCTCACGGGGAGGGCCTCTTTGATTGCTGACACTTTTGTGAATAAGGAGAGAAAGGAGCCTCCGGGTCGTGGCAGAACACTTGGACCCCCAAAAGAGTTAGAGAAACAATGGACGACAACCCTTTCCAGAGATTTAAGGCCGAGTGGCTGTACCGGCGCGAGATTCACCGCCAGAAGAAGCGTGCGGCCAAGATAGCGCGAGAGCAAATTGAGGAAATCGAGCGACAGCATCGACGCCAAGGAGGCGCTCCCAGTATCGGCGACCGGATCGACGATCTCAAGGACAGCAAGTCCTCCAGGATTGGCTTGAGGGCGCTGGTCCTGCTAGGCTTTTTTCTTCTCCTGGCATCCGGTTATCTGCTCTTTCAAAAGCAGATGCACATCCGTCGCCTTTATCAAAAGCTTGCCGGTGCTCGCCAGGTGATGGTATCGGTCAACGGGACGGAGATTCGAAGAGGAGAGTTGGAGAACCGTATGTGGGAACGTCACGGCCGGCGAGATCTCTTGCTGGAAACGTTGATGACCCTGCTTCGAGAAGCCTCTCGCAACGTGAGTGTGGACTCCACTCGCTATCGCACCCTGGAGGACACCGAGCGAGACACGCAACTCCTGGATCTGGCTCAGGAGGCTGACTTTCTTGAAGAGAAGATCTTGCTCAGTAAGGTAACGGAAGAGCAAAAAAAGACTCTCTTCGAGGAGAAACAGGATGATTTGGCCATCTATGAGTTGTCCAGTTTGCGATTCCAATCAGTCGAGCAAGCAGAAGCGTTTGTGGATGCCTACATGAAGGGCAAGACTCCCGAACGCGCGGCCGAGGACCATTCCATGGACACCGGGCCGGTCCGCATGAAGCCAATCATGTCCGGCGATCTGGAGAGCAAATTGGGGGTATTCCACGCCAAAGCCATTCGTGCCTTGGAAAGAGGTCGCTTCTCCGCGCCGTTGCCGACGAAAGAAGGACACTACGTCATCTATCAGGTGATCCATCTGGACTCCGAGTTCGACCAGGTCCTGCCCGCCATCAACTCCCAGTTTGCCCGTCGAGGCCGTGAAGAACTGCGCCGGACGTTGGTGGAGAACGCCAATATCGTCTCCGACCAGATCACCCCCGAAGATCTCATCAATCTCAACCTCTGAGTCTTCTCTTTTTGAATTTCCTAGAATAAATTTCAAACTTTAGCAGGATTGTGCTTTTTTGAAGATAATTCAACACTACGACCGAAAAGGTTGTCGCTCGTCCCCTAACCTGTGGAGAGCTGTTGTGATGGAGGAACTTGGAATTGAAGTTGGCGCACCTACTGAGAAGCGAAGCACTAAAGCCGTTTGAGGTCTTATCCTCAGCCGCTACTGAGCCTGCTTGGGAAACCCTGGATATCACCGGAATCGCCTTCGATTCCAGAAGGGTTCAGCCCGGACATCTGTTTGTCTGTATTCCCGGTTTCCAAACCGACGGTCACGACTACGCCGCTCGAGCAGTGGAATCCGGAGCCGTGGCCGTGATGGTGGAGAAAGTGCTGGAAGACCTGCCGGCCGGAGTTCCCCAGATTAAGGTGGACGACGCTCGATGCCGGTTGGGACACCTGGCCGCCCGTTTCTTCGACTACCCCGCCTCCCGATTGGCGACGGTGGGTATCACCGGGACTAACGGCAAGACCTCGACCGCCTTCCTTTGCGAGACCGTCTTGAGCAAAGCCGATCAGGCTCCCGGTCTGATTGGCACCATCAGAGCCAGAGTGGGAGATCAGGACCGCACAGTCCAGAACACCACTCCCGAGTCTTCCGATCTCCAGGAGTTGTTGGCCGACATGGTGGATGCGGGCAACCGCTCCGTGGTGATGGAGGTCTCCTCCCACGCGTTGGCTCTGCATCGAGTCGCGGGTATCCCGTTCGACGTGGCGGTCTTCACCAATCTGTCTCAAGACCATCTGGATTTCCACTCTTCCATGGAAGAGTATTTCGAAACCAAGAAGTCGCTCTTTACCGGGCTGGGCCAGGACTGGAGCCGTCCGGCTCCTCCCTACGCCATCATCAATTGGGACGACCCGCGGGCCGAAGACATACTAAGGGACCTGAAGGTCCCTTACATCACCTACGGATTTGCCGATGGAGCTCACATCCAGGCCACCGACCTCGAGTTTAGCCCCGAGGGTTCGCGTTTCAGTGTGAAGACGCCGGTGGGAGACGCGACTTGTTCGCTGCGTCTGGCGGGAGCCTTCAACGTGTCCAACGCCCTGGCCGCGATCGGTGTGGGTCTGGCTCGCCGAGTGGAACTCGAGGAAGTGGTGGAGTCGCTGGCTTCCCTGGACGGTATCCCCGGTCGATTTGAACTGGTGCGTGAAGGTCAGGACTTCACCGTTTTGGTGGATTACGCTCACACTCCCGACGGTCTGGAAAACGTCTTAATGGCGGCTCGCGAGGTGACCGCCGGACGTCTGTTTGTGGTTTTCGGCTGCGGCGGAGATCGAGATGTGACCAAGCGACCTTTGATGGGCGGCGTGGCTGCCAAGATCGCGGACCGAGTCTTTTTGACTTCGGACAATCCGCGGTCGGAAGATCCGAATTTGATTTTGCACGACATTGAAAGAGGAGTCCTGGAGGTCGGAGACCACGTGGACTACATGAAAGAGCCGGACCGGGAAGCGGCCATCGCGGCCGCCGTCCGTGGGGCGAGAGCCGGTGACACGGTGGTGATAGCCGGAAAGGGTCACGAACGGGTGCAGGTCTTCGCGGACCATAAAATCGTGTTCGACGACCGAGACGTAGCACGGCGGGTCATCTGTGCTCGCCTGGGAAAGGTTCAGCGAAATAGTTCGCTGAGTACGGCGAACTTGCTCTGGACGGAATGCCGAAAACCTCTCCGTCATCTTTATCGAGACCACCCTTATAACATCCGCAATCAGGGGCGCGCTGCTCTGTGACCGGCTGGACCCTCAGTGATATAGTCGCTTGTCTGGGGGCGCCGGTCGGAGAATATCAACCCGAGAGCCCTCTCTCGGGTATTTCTACGGATTCGAGGACCCTGGAAAAAGGGTCTCTTTTCGTTCCGCTTGTGGGAGAGAATTTCGACGGCCACGACTATGCGCGCAAGGCCGTGGAAGAGCGCGGGGCCCGAGCGGTGGTGTGGTCTCGAGAGGAGACCCCGGACTTTCTCAGGGATACCGTGGTTTTTCGAGTGAAAGACACCCTCGATGCTTATCAGGCTCTCGGTTTGTACTGGAAGAAGAAATGCGGCGTGCGCTGTGTGGCGGTCACCGGCTCGGTAGGAAAGACAACCACCAAAGAGTTTTTGGCCCACTTCCTGAGCCCCCATTTCCAGGTGCACAAGAGCCAGGCGAATTTCAACAACGACATTGGCGTGCCGAAGACCCTCCTGGAGCTAACTCCGGAGCACGAACTCGTTATTTCAGAGATGGGGATGCGAGGGATGGGCGAGATCGCTCGGCTGGTGAGAGCCGCCGAGCCGGAGATAGGCATTATCACCGCCATCGGAACCTCCCATATCGAACTGCTCGGCAGTCGAGAGAACATCGCCCGAGCCAAGGGGGAGCTGGTGCAGGGTCTTCCCTCCGGAGGCCGCGCCGCTCTGCCTTCCTCGGATGACTACTACTCTCTTCTCACCCAATTATCTAACGCTCCCGTTACAGCTTATTCGGCCGAGCCGGGTGGGGAGGGGCTTTCGCCCGACGCGGTCTTGGAAGAGGACGAGAGCAAAACGGTTTTCGACTTCAACGGCAAGCGTTATACTCTTCCGCTGCCTGGTCGCCATCATCTGCACGACCTGTTTGCCGTGCTGGCGGCGGGCAAAGGTCTGGGGCTGGAGCCGGAAACGCTCCTGGCACATCTCTCGACACTGGGTAATCCGGACGGACGGGCGGAGTGGGTGACCATCGGCAAAGCTCGATTTTATCTAGACGCCTACAACTCTGCCCCGGAGTCTCTGCGAGCCTCCCTGGGAGTTTTAAAGGCCTGTCGGGGCCGGCGATTGGCCGTGCTGGGAGATATGCTGGAGTTGGGTGAGGTGGGACCGGGAGCTCACCGTGAGGTTGGGGAGTCGCTTCCCGATTACGGAGTGGACCTGGTGTTGGGTTACGGGCCTCTCACCGAGGGTTTGATCGAAGGCGCGCAGCAGCGTGGAGTGCGAGCCCACTGGTACCCCGAGAAGCCTCAACTGGCCGAACATCTTCAGAAAGAGCTGCAAGAAGGCGATTTCGTCCTGGTCAAAGCTTCCAGGGGAATGGCTTTGGAAACCGTGGTGAACACGATCAAGGAAAGGGTCGGATAAGTTGCAAGATCTGCATGCAAACTTCCACAACTACTACGCGGCGGTGCTGAGCATGGGGCTAACCCTGCTGGCATTGCCCTTCTTTATTCGCTGGGTGGCGAGCCGGGGTTGGGGACAGGAGATTCGTCCCGAAGGCCCTCAGGACCACCAGGTGAAAGCCGGTACCCCCACTATGGGTGGAGCTTGTTTCATTCTCAGCGCCTTTGTGGCGACCTGGCTGGTGGCCGGTTGGAATTTGGAACTCTTTGTGATCTGGTTCGTGATTCTCGGGGGTCTCGGTATCGGGCTCCTAGACGACCTGACCGGCCTGATGAAGAAGCAAAACCTCGGTTTGAAAGCGCGCCAGAAGTTGGCGCTGCAAGGTTTGCTGGGGATGTTTCCCGCGGCCTACCTGGTCTGGGGTAGGGGAGTTTCCTCTATCACTCTGCCGGGTGGCTACGAACTGGAAGGGATCGCCTGGGTTCTGGGTCTCGGTGTTCTGGTCGTGGTTGCTACGACCAACGCGGTGAATCTGGCCGACGGAATGGACGGACTGGCTTCGGGGGCCGCGATTCCGCCGCTCGCTTTCTTTGCCCTGGTGGGAATGTGCCAGGGTCAACAGAGCGTCACCGTCACTGCTCTTGCCCTGATAGGGACCCTGGTCGGGTTTCTCTGGTTCAACTGTTACCCCGCCAAGATTTTTATGGGTGATACCGGCAGTCTTCCTCTGGGCGGAGCTCTGGCAGCTATGGCCCTTGTGTCCGGTCGTCCGATTATGCTGATTTTGGTGGGCGGACTGTTCGTGGCCGAAGCCATGTCGGTCATCATGCAGGTGGCTTACTTCAAGAGCACCGGCGGCAAACGTATCTTCAAGATGAGCCCTCTCCATCACCATTTCGCTCTCTCCGGAATGCACGAAGTGCAGGTGGTGATCCGATTTTGGCTGACCTCCCTCTTCTTGACCCTTGCCGGTCTCTATTTTTTCGCTCAGGGGTGCGCTTGGTGAAAACGCTTGTTTTAGGCACCGGCCGCAGCGGTCTGGCCGTGACCCGATATCTTCTCGAGCAAGGCCGCGACGTGGTGGTCTCCGATCGGTCTACCCGCGAACAGGTGGAAGAGTCGGCTTACTGGGCTGCCTTCGCCGAGTTGGAAAAGCAAAATCCAGGCAAGATTGAGTGGGCTCTCGGCGGTCACCCGCTGGAACTCCTGGAGCGATGCTCGGAAGTGATCATCTCGCCCGGGGTCTCTCTGCACGTACCTTTTTTGGCCGAAGCCCTCAAACGAGGGGTCCTCATCAAGGGGGAGATGGAGATGGCCTATCTGGCTTGTCCTCATCCTCTGATCGCGGTCACCGGTACCAACGGCAAGTCGACCACCTGTTCACTGCTCGGCAATATGCTCGACAAGAAGGGGATTGTGGGCGGCAATATCGGTACACCGCTGCTGGACCAGGTGCAAGCTCTGGATTCCGAAGTGCGCTGGGTCGTCGCCGAGGTTTCCAGTTTCCAGCTAGAGACGGTGCACGAATTCCGTCCCCGCATCGGCATTCTCACTAATATTTCACCGGACCACCTGGACCATCACAAAGACCTGGAAGAGTACCGCATCGCCAAATCCCGAATGTTTGCCCAAATGGGCGAAGAGGGGACGGCCGTTTTCTGTCAGGATGACGAAGCTTGTCGCCGGATGGCCGAAGAAGTCCGCAACGGAAAACTCCCTCGCTGGATAGATGGCTTTCCGGCTCCGAAGAAGACGAAACCCCCGAAGGTTCTCACTTATTCGGTGAACGGCCCGGTGTCAAACGGGGTGGCGCTGATCGACGGGCGAGTGGTTCGCTATCGCGACGGGCAGAGTGAAGACCTGTTTGCCTGGGGCTTCGAAGGCTTGCCGGGCAAGGCTATGATCTCAAACGGACTGGCCGCCATAACAGCAGCTCTCGAATCGGGACTATCCTGCGAGGAAATTCAATCCGGATTGAGAAGGTTTCAACCTCTCCACTATCGCATGGAGTTAGCTGGAGTCGTGAACGGTGTGACTTACATCAACGACTCCAAAGCCACCAACATCGATTCGGCGTTGGCGTCGGCTCGCTCGATCGAAGGGCCGCTGGCGATCATCGTGGGAGGCAAGGACAAGGGAGTGGACTACACTTCGCTTGCCCAGGGGCTGAAGGACCGTGACGGACGTGTGTTTCTGATCGGCGAAGCGGCCGAACCGATAACAAGAAAACTTGAAGAGCTGGGTTTTCAAAACATGGAACAAAGCCAGACGATGGAGCGAGCGTTGCAGGCCGGGACCTCTTTTCTTAAAGAGGGCGGCACGGTACTGCTGGCTCCGGCTTGTTCTAGTTTCGACCAGTTCAAGAGCGCCGAACACCGGGGCGAGATATTCAACGACCTGGTGGCGGAATTGAAGTCCCGAGCTGAGGCACGGGCGTAAGACGAGGAGCGTCAAAAGTTGAGAAAAGGCAACGAATATTGGGTACTGATCATCGCTTTGAGTTTGGGGATGGTGGGACTTCTCATGGTTTTCTCTTCCTCGCTTGTCGTCACGGCTTCGTCCACGGACTTCAACTCCGACCCTTACTTCTTCTTTAAGCGCCAGGGGATCTGGGCCTGTGCCGGTCTCATCGCTCTCCTGGTGGCCCGGTCGATCGACCTGGAGAAGTGGCGACCCTATCTTTCGCTACCTTTCCTCGGCCTCAATGTCGCGATGCTGGTGCTGGTGCTGCTGATCGGCCCGGAGATCAACGGTGCCCACCGCTGGTTGGTACTCGGTGGCTTTCAGTTTCAGCCCGCCGAACTGACAAAGCTGGCCATGATCTTCTATATGGCGGACTTTCTGGCTCGTCGAGGTGAAAAGATAAAAAGCTTCACTCGGTTGATGCCGGCGCTAATTCTGTTCGGACTGTGTCTCATTCTTATCGAAAGAGAGCCCGACCTCGGAACCGCCCTTGTGGTGGCCGGCGTCTTCATGACGATGCTGTTTGCCGCGGGGGCTCAAGTGAGTCATCTACTCGGTATGAGCGCGGCCGGAGCCTTAGTCGTGATCGCCTCGGTATTGGCCAAGCCGTATCGATTGAAGCGGATCACCTCCTTCCTGGACCCCGAAGCCGATCCCCAGGGGGCCGGCTACCACGCCATCCAATCTCTGCTGGCTATCGGATCGGGCGGGCTGTACGGCCGCGGCTTCGGAGTCGGCCATCAGAAGTACAAATATCTTCCGGAAGCTCACACCGACTACATTTTCAGTATCCTGGCCGAGGAGTTGGGTCTGGTAGGTACTCTCTGCGTCGTCTTCCTCTTCATGGCTCTGCTCTACAAAGGTTGCCAGATCGCACTTCAGTGTCGCCGGCCGTATCTCCGATATCTGGCTCTGGGGGTGACCTTTCAGGTCTGCCTCCAAGCCTTCCTGAATATTGGAGTTGTGACCGGTAGCACGCCCAGTACGGGTCTTCCCTTGCCCTTTATCTCCTACGGAGGTACGTCGCTGCTCTTCTCCCTTTTGTCGGTTGGACTCCTGATGAATGTTGCTCGTAGCAACGTGGCTCTTCGAGAAGATAGCCAGAAGCCCGCTCGCCGAGTGAAGAAGCAGAGGAAGGGCGCCACTTTGAGTACATCCCAGGAGGAAAGTTTGGACGCTGTCTCGACCGGTGTCTGGGAAAGTAAAGCTGCTGGTGCCCGCTTGAGCGGATCTGGTGAGAAAATGCCTCGCCCCGCCGTTGAGCCGGGACTGCTGAAGAGAACCGACTGGGCCAGTCGCCGCCGCCAATCAGCGGCGGAAAATCGTCGTCAAGGATAGTTCCTCTATCGAACAGGGCGAGGCCCGGTGTGGAAGAATTTTCAACTTAACACCGGGCTATAGCTCAACAGAGTCTAGACTCGGGTACCGCACCTCTCTCGGAATATGGTTGATTGAGGTGCGGGACTCGGGTCTGAGGCCCGAGTGCGGTGTACAGTTGTACATAATCGAGGGCATCTGACCCGAGGTCTGTGCCTCAATCAACCAGATTTCGGGAGAGGTGCGGTACGTGAGTCTAGGAACGATATTGACAGTCGACAGACACAACAAGCGAATAGTTATCTCCGGAGGCGGCACGGGTGGCCACCTCTATCCAGGTCTGGCCGTGGCCGACGAGTTTCGTCGAAGCGAATGCGAAGTGCTCTACATCGGCTCCCCCCGCGGCCTGGAAGCCGAAGTTGTGCCCAAAGAGGGATACTCTTTCTTGGCGGTCCCATCAAAGGGAATCGCGGGAAGTCCGCTGCGAAAAGTGATGGCGTTGGTTCATCTAGGTGTGGGTACCGTCAAGGCTTTGATTCGACTACTCTCGTGGAAGCCTGATCTCGTGGTGGGCACGGGTGGATTCGTGTGTGTGCCGGCGGTCGTGGGGGGAGCTATTCTGAAGGTTCCGGTGGTGTTGCTGGAGCAGAACGCCGTGCCAGGACGCGCGACCAAGCTGCTGAGCCGACTGGCCAAAGCTGTCTGTGTGTCGTTCGATGATAGTAAGAAACATTTCCCGGGCGCTCGCACGGAGTGGACCGGAAACCCATTGCGGAGTTCGATTCAAGCAAAGAAGAAGAAAGAGGCATGCAAGGCACTGGGGCTCGACCCGAAGCGTCCCACGCTCTTGATCGCGGGGGCAAGTCAAGGCGCCCAATCGATCAATAGGGCCGTGGTGGACGCCCTGCCTCATTGGGCCGATAAGAAGTGGAACATCATCCACCTGACCGGCCGCAACCACCTGGCTCGTGTGAAAGCCAGAGTGGAGACAGTTTTAGATGATGAGGCCCGGATTGCGTATCACGCGTTTGGGTTTCGCAAAGATATGGAAAACCTTTACTCAGCATCCGATCTTGTGGTATCAAGAGCCGGAGCAACAACGATTGCGGAATTAACCAGTCTCGGTCTCCCCGCTATATTCGTGCCTTATCCGTTCGCGGGCGGGCACCAAAAGGAGAACGCCAGGGTAGTGGTCCACTCTGGTGGGGCGAGGGAAATTCCGGATGAGTTGGTTGGGGAAAAGCTTAGGGACGAAGTGGAGATGCTTCTGGAAGACACCGAGTTGTTAAACGAGATGTCAGCCAAGAGCAAAGAAGCCGCTCGCCCGGACGCTTCACAGTGCGTGGTCAACGTGTGCCGTGAAGTGATGAAATAAGAGGAGGGTACGATGCGCCAAGGGCAGCACGTCCATTTTATTGGGATCGGTGGAATCGGGATGAGCGGTATCGCTCGGGTTCTACTAGAGATGGGTTGGAAGGTTTCCGGCTCAGATTTAAAATCGTCGTCGATTACCGGCGGACTTGAAGAGATGGGGGCCCGTATTTATGTGGGTCACCGCGCCGAGAACGTGAAAGACGTCGAAGTCGTTGTTCTCTCCTCTGCCATCCCCAACGAAAACCCGGAAGTTCAAGAAGCCACCCGTCGCGGGATTAAGATGGTTCAGCGATGCGAAATGCTGGCATTCTTGATGAAGCAAAAATACGGAATCGCGGTTGCCGGAACTCACGGCAAGACCACCACCACATCCATGGTGGCCAAGGTGCTCGATGCCGCCGCCTTCCGTCCCACCGTCATTATCGGTGGCGAAGTGAACGATATGGGCTCCAACGCCAAGCTGGGCGGCGGATTTCACCTAGTGGCCGAAGCCGACGAGTCGGACGCTTCTTTCGTCCACCTGGAGCCGAAGATCGCCATCGTCACCAACATGGATTCGGACGTCAACCTTTCCGCCGAACCGTTCCGCGATCTGAATTTCGACACCGAGGAAACGATGGTGCGGGTCAAGCAGATGTTCGAGGTTTTCTCCAACCGTCTGCCCGAGGACGGCCGTCTGATACTTTGCTGGGATCACGACAGAGTCCGCGAACTCGGTGCCAAGATCGATCGCCCCACCATCACCTACGGATTCAGCTCGGATGCCGATCTGACCGTGAAGGAGTTGGAATTGGACGGTCTGAGAAGCCGAGCCGAAGTGGTCTACAAAGGTCAGGCTCTGGGCATCATGACTCTCCACGTGCCCGGCAGGCACAACGTGTGCAACGCCCTGGCCGCCATCGCCGTGGGTCTTGAGCTGGGCATCGACCCCGCCACTATCCTGTCAGCCCTGGCGAAGTTTGAAGGCGTCCAACGACGCTTCCAGATTCTTGGCGAGAGCAACGGAGTGATGGTGGTGGACGACTACGCCCACAACCCCCAGAAGGTGGAAGCCGCTCTGCACGCAGCGAAGGTCGCGGCGACGAAGTCTCAAGGACGTGTCGTGGCCGTGTTTCAACCCCACCGCTACACCAGAACAAAGTTCCTTTACAACGAGTTTCTCACCAGCTTTCACGAGGCGGACCTTTTGTTGGTGACCGACATTTACTCGGCCGGTGAGCCGCCGATCCTTGGCTTGCGGGTGGAGAACCTCGTGCAGGAAATCGGTCAGAAATCCCCTCATGTGGAGATCTTCCATACTCCCAAAGAGCAGGATGTCATGCGAAGACTCGATCTGGTGACCAGGCCGGGAGATATCGTCATCACTTTGGGAGCGGGGGATGTCGGGAGGTGGGGCAGCCGTTTTTTGCTCCACGACGCCAACGATCACCTCGTCACTAAAGCTGTCATTTAGCTGATCCGCGAGGCTTGACGGCCTCGGAAACATCTCCAAAAAAAGAGAACGAAAAGTTCTCTTTTTTCATTTAAGGAGCAGGTGTAAAGAAGAAAAGTTTGAATTGTTTTCAAAACTTTCTTGAAAGAAAAGATCGCCTTGCACGCCCGAAAAATCTCCCAGATAGCCGAATCCCGACGCCATCTCCGACGCGATAGCGGAGCACTGACCTATCGCCGTGCCAAGAAGAAGGCTCGTAAGGCCGCCGCGAAGAGGGAACGGACGTTCTCTCGCAAGCGCGAACTCTTTCTTGTTTTCATGTTTCTGATTTCTCAGTTTTACTTTCTGCAGTCTCCTCTCTTTCAGTTCAATTCGGTAGAGGTTGAGGGTGCGACCAAAGTGTCCGCCAAGGATATTGAAGAAATGCTGGATTTGGGCGCCACCACAACATTTTGGGATGTCGATGATTCCGGGTTGGAGCAGAACGTGATGTTCTTGCACAAGCTCGAACAAGCCGACGTGGAGCTGAGCTTTCCCGGCCGGGTCGAAGTTACGGTGAGTGAGCGACAGCCCGCCTACTATGCGGCCTACATCGGCAACACCAGTTCCTGGTACACCGTGGATACCAACGGTGTGGTCCTCGAATCCGCGCCTGCCACCGTCAAGCATCTCCGCGTCCTCTTGCCGCATCCGGTTCGACCCGGCGCCAATGTCCGTTCTTCGGATCTCAAAGTGATTCGTTTCTTTCAGGACAACTTGAAAGAGCCGCTGCGAAACCAGATACGAGCCATCAAGCTCGGAGTGACCGGGGAGGTAGCTTTCCGGATGAAGTACGGCAACGGCAATATCTGGGTCCGACTGGGTCGCCCGGAGAAGCTTCAGTATAAGCTCTTCCTGCTCAGCGAATTGTTATCTAAGCTGGAGAAAGAGAAGGCCAAGGTGGAGTCGATCGATTTACGCTACTCTGCTCCGGTTGTGAAGAAGAGCGGTCCTGTTGAGCCCGACCCGGCCGAAGAGCAAGCCACCGAGTCTTAGGTCCCTCCTAATCCTCTAAGCAGCCTTTGCAGGTCCGGCTCTCGGACCATATCGGCGGCCCTTTGCGGTGGTACGCGCACTCTCTTCCTCATCTTGGCCTCGGGCCAACTTTCGTAAAGAGTGCATTTTTTCAAGAGAAAGACCTGAACCCGGTAGTCCCGTCCTCGTTTGGAGTACGGGAAGCTCCCCAGGCAATCGCTTTCGAGCTCGCCCTTCACGCCGGCCTCTTCCCAAGCTTCTTGACCGGCTCGAAAGCTCGCATCGGGATCGTCGGGCTCCAGATGTCCTTTCGGGATGACCCATCGAGAACCACTCTTATTGGTGACCAACACGACCTGACCGTCGACCATGCAGATCGCGCCGGCCTGGGGGATAACTTTTTCCATGGAGATGTTTTCAGGAAGGGGAGTCCAAAGCCTTTGGTTTTGGCCTCGCGAGACATCTTGTAGGTTGGATCGGGGTGTGCTACACTCGGGGCGTTGGCCCTGGCGTCTGTTGTGATCGACAGCTCGAAAACGTCAGTAGGCGGAAGAAGAATCAGTGAATAGAGAGATGGAGTTAACCTCCACAGAAGAATTCGTCGAACTGTCCGAGGTCGGCGGAAAAAGGGGGGGCACGGACAGATGGCAGATACCTGTCGCCATCGCCAGTCTGTTGCTCGGCATTGCTGTTTCTCTACAGTTTCGTGCCAGTAGCGGCACCCAGCCGCCCTCCAGCGCTCAGCGTCCCGACCTCATCGTCCAGCTGCGCACCGTGGAAACAGAGAACAACCGTTTGTCCGACGAGTTGGCTGCGACCCGGGAGCGCATGGCGGAGATCGAAAGAGCCCTGGGACAGGGTAAATCGGAGAATGTGGAGCTCATGGAACAGTTTGAGAGCGCTCGACTGCAAGCCGGTCTGTCAGCTCTCAAAGGCCCCGGGATCGTGATCCGCATGTCGGATTCTCCCCGCCAGCCCGCCCCGGACGAAATACCGTACGACTTTATCGTGCACGATATCGATCTGTCGGTGCTGGTGAACGAACTGTGGGCGAGCGGGGCCGAAGCCGTCGAGGTGAACGGTCAGCGTATCGTGGCCAGGAGTTCCATTCGTTGTGTCGGTCCGACCGTGCTGGTCAACGCCAATCGAGTGGCTTCCCCTTTTATTATTAAGGCCATCGGAGATGTGGACCATCTAGAAGGCGGATTGAAAATGCCCGGAGGCTTTCTAGACTCTATGAGCCGGTTGACCAGCAACGGTGGAGAAGTCGTCATTTCTCGTATGCGAGAAGTACAGGTGGGTGCTTATCAGGGTAGTCTGATCTACCGATTCGCCGTGCCCGTGGCAGAGCCCGAAACCCCTGAAGTGAGTGTGGATCAGTAGAATGTGGGTTGTAGTAGGCTTACTGGTTGGAGTGATTATGGGCATGTGGTTGCCCTATCAACTCCCTGTCTCGCTTTCCCGTTATGTTTCAGTCGGCATCTTGGCGGGCCTCGACTCCGTGGTAGGGGGCACGCGGGCGGGCCTCGAGGATCGGTTCGACCCTCTGGTTTTTTCCAGCGGATTCGTTGTCAACACCATTCTGGCCATCGCCGTGACCTGGGTGGGTGCCATGCTGGGAGCCGATCTTTATCTGGCAGCGGTCGTGACTTTCGGTCTCCGTATATTCGCCAACCTCGGCGCCGTTCGTAGGCACCTGTTGCGACGGCCGCCGTGTCACCCGCCGACTCTGTCCAACTAAAATGTTAGTGCTCGCCGTTCGCGAGCCACTTTAAAGTTTCTTCGCGTCCGTGTTCGGCCTCGTAGGCCACAATGGTGTTGACCGACTTTCCAAATGTGAAATGTCTTACCTGGAGTAGTTTCTCGGCCTGTTTCGGCATGGTCTCTCTTAGAAAGTGATATTCCACCCAACGGGCCATGCCTTCGCGAAGGGCCCGGTTCTGTTCTAAGAGCTTCTTTTCCGTCTGGTAGGCGTGGACGAGTTCGTGGGCCAGGATGGCTCGGAAGACCGGGGTGGCCAGGTTCGGGCGGACTGTGACCTGATGGCTTTTCTCCGAACCCATAACGTTGACCTGATAGCGCCCCATGTTTCCCTCGGAGTGATAAAAACCGGCTTTCCAGCCGGCCGGCGGTGGAGCCTTGACTTCGAGCAACACCGGCCATCGGGTCTTCACGGAAAACTCGCTCCATAGCTTTTTCCGGACTTCGTCCAACTGGAGTTTGCCTTCGAGATCGGTGTTGACGGTGCGGGCTCCCTCGAAAGGAACCATGAGCCTATATTCAGACTGGCCGGTGAGCTTGTACTCGATGAAGCGTCCCACCGAACTCAGCATGTCTACGAGTAACACCTCTTGAGTATACCCGAACATTGACTGCGGCACACAGAAGGCTCCATTTCAAATAAAATAGTGATAGGCCTTGACAGAGAGGTTCTCGCGTCGTATAGTCTGGGTGCCGGCGCGGGGTGGAGCAGCCCGGTAGCTCGTCGGGCTCATAACCCGGAGGTCGCAGGTTCAAATCCTGTCCCCGCAACCAAATAAGAAGACTCGGTTTCGACCGGGTCTTTTTTTATGCCATCGGGTGGCGACCTCGGTTCAGGTGGCGCGTCTCTCGCGCTAAGTTCGTCGGCGGAGTACCTAGGCATTCCGGCGAATGTAGGGGCATGGAGAAATGTCATTTGGACCGCGAAGGGGAGAGTATCCAGTTGGTTCCCAGCACTCCCTCGGAGTGGACGCTTATAGATAATCTCTACTTCTGGTTCGTCTTCAAGCCGAGGTGTTGGCTGGAGCGGCTCTTTCGACGAACTGGAGATAAGCGGTAGGATGGGGAATTCACCAGGCGATCGCCAGGATCGAGAAGGCTTGTTTATCAGGAAAGAGCTTTATCACCATCCTGATCCATTTTGGGTCCGGATACTCCGCCGAGTTATGCACAGTACCGAACCGATTTTAGACTTCTTCGACCGACTCAAAGAACAACCTAAGGGACCGAACGAGAGTTGCCGGGAGTCGGAGAACCCTGGCCCTCCGCAGCGAGACCGCCATCAGAAAAGTGAGTCCCGAGCGTAGGTCCCGGCCATACTGTTCCCAATGACACTCATGATAGGCGACCGGAAACTCGAAAATAGCCCAGTGCCAGCTCGGAGCAAACCTCAGGGAATCCCGTATTGGCGGCGTTCGTGGGCTTGGCCCCGAGTTTGCCGCCACTAAGTCTTTCGCGACCGGAAATCTGCGTCAGATTTGTCGTCGCCTAGTCTTTTTTTCAATATTGACGCCGGGCCCCAAGCCGGCGAGGTTTGATGCTCGTGGCTGAGGTGAGCTTGCGAGTTTTCGGTCGCCCATCATGAGTGTCGCGGAGGGTGAGGGTGAGGGCGAGGGGTCTTCTCGGGCCTGGCGAAGTCGCCAAAATGCCTGACGGAGAAGACCACGATAGTAAAGAACGGGTGGGTCCAGCCTCTCTTGCTACCGGGCGGTCCGGAGGAACCGTAAAGGTGGACCTGATTGTTCACAACCCGCCGTTATGGCAGCAGATTAGCGTGGCGTTACTGAGGTCTCTAGAGTCAATCCTGAACACATTCTTCCAAGGTTTTGCCAGTAGCGCTCATCGCGACGTCGAGACGGTTGAAGAGGAACGCTAGTCTACCTCTCCCACAAAGCCCGAGCAAACAGATTCTGCTGAGCTACTTCATCTACACCAAGTTCTTCTAGGGTGCGCGCTATTGCGGCGCGGTCGCCGGCGCGCCCAGAGATCGCGTTCAGCTTCGTTGCCAGAAGAGTGTGCAGGCGGTCTTTCTCAGGGAGGCCACTGAACAACACTGTATCCTGCTGGAGATAGTATTTTTGGTGGTTATCGGCGGCGGGGAAGAACTCGCGGGCGGGCAGAATTGCGGTGAGGACCTCCTCCTCGCCGTGAGCTTGCCACGCCTTGCGTTCTTTCTTGGCGATGTCGAGCTGAGCTTTCTCTACACAGAAGATCGCGCTGGCGTACTGCCTAAAGATCGGTTTGGCCCGGGAGTTGTGGTGTCGCCAGAAGTGGCGGAGTAGCTCGGGATAAGTGATGACGGCCGGGTTGTAGAGCACCTCTACCGTCTCCACGTGGTCTCCGATCGCCGAATAGCTCGGACTGGGAAAGGTTCCTCCGCTGAAGCCGACGCGAGTGGAGACGACTCCGGGGGCGCTCGCCATCAAGGCTTCCGAGCCCCAAAAGCAGCCCATCGCGAAGTAAGCTTTCGCGTAGTCATCGGGGTCCGGCACGACCAACGCGCTCTCGCGCACGGTAAACTCAGGCGAGATTTTGTCATCCACCAGGCTGATCCGGCACTGACCTGTCTGCGGCTCCGCAGCTTTCACTTCTGCTCTTCCGGCAGTGCATCCGCAAAAGGTGAGGGCCATCAAAGCAGCTATCAGCAAAAATCTCATCTCAGAAGCTTTCAACAGTGAACTTCGACGTGGGTTCCCGAAGTCCGTTGGGAAAAACTGTTGACATTGTACTATGTGCCTCATACAATGTTTCGTATAGGGAAAACGTGTTTCGTATTAAGAAAAAATCACAGAAGCCAATACACGTTCAGCTGGAGGAGCAGATCCATCTAGCGATACACACGGGTCAACTCCCGCCGGGGGGTCGACTCCCGACCGTCCGGGCGCTGGCCGTCGAGCTTCAGGTCAACGCCAATACCGTCGCTCGCGTCTACCGCGACCTTCAAGACAAAGGCTATCTGGTGCTGGAAAGAGGCGTCGGAACCTTCGTGGCTTCCGAGCAACCTGAGTCGCCTCTGGCTCGAACGGACCTGCGTAAAGTGCGCAGCAAAACCAAGAATCTCGTCAGTCTTTGCCAAAAGATTGGCCTCTCCCTCGGTGAATTGAATCAGCTAACCGAGGAACTCTGGAAGGAGCTTGCCCATGAATAATACTGGGAACGCAATTAGCACTTTTCTGACCCTTACCGCCTTTTTGGCGGGGGGTGGCCTTTTCGCCGTCGAGCAGTTCGGCCTGGCCACTCTGGCGTTTTTCTTCTTCCTCTTTCTAGCCGCCTCGCCCAGACAGATCTCCGAGTGGCAGCGCGGCATTCAGCTTCGATTCGGCAAATTTCAACGCGTCCTGGAGCCCGGTATCTCCTGGGTGATTCCCGGAGTCGATTCTGTGTCCGATGTCGTGGATATGCGAATCCGCTCGACCTCTTTCTCGGCTGAGAAGACCCTCACTTCAGACACCGTGCCGGTGAATGTCGACGCCGTCCTGTTTTGGGTGGTGACGGACGCCAAGCAAGCCGTCATCGAAGTGGAAGACTATCTTCAGACCATCAGTTGGGCGGCTCAAACGACTCTGCGTGATGTCATAGGACAGACCGAGTTGGTACGTATGATATCCGACCGCAAAGCGATCGATGAGGAGCTTCGAAAAATCATCGACGCCAAGACGAGCGACTGGGGTATCACCGTGCAGTCGGTGGAGATTCGAGATATGAAGATCCCGGGAGCGCTGGAGGATGCGATGAGTCGCAAAGCTCAGGCCGACCGCGAAAAAGAGGCTCGGATTATTCTAGCGGAGTCGGAACTCCGGGTGGCCGAAGAGATGGAGAAGGCTGCCAAGGTCTACCACAACGATCCGGTCGCTCTGAAGATTCGAGCGATGAACATGACGTACGAATCCATCAAGGAGCGCGGGGCGCTGATGGTGGTGCCCAGCGATATGGTGAGTTCGATGAACGGTGTGGTAAGTATGGGAGCGTCAAGCTTTGAGTATGTTGAGCCGGTGGCAAGCTAGGGATGCAGCCCGCCAAACACGGAAGGAGGCATATCGATGTTTTCCATAGCCCAAAAGTCGCTGGTCAAGAAGCCACTCCGGTTTCAAGACCGAAAGCTCAATCGGGCCACTCTCTTCCCGATGTTTAACTCGGTCGGCAAAGTGGAGTCGCTCCTGGTGGTCGACCACGGTGCCGGCAAAGTGTACTCGCTGCCCTGGAGCAAGGGGCTGATTTCTAAGCCCTGGTTTGGTTCTGTGCGGGTGTCTCGCAAGATCGCCAACCTGGAGGAACTGACGGTGGAGCGTGCCTACAGTTTGACCCGGTTGTGGCACTACGATTCGGACTGGGTGTTGTCCGAGGCCCCCTACAACAATCAAAAGACGACTCCGGCACTCAAAGCTACCAACTGTGTCGCTCATTGGTCCGAGCTCAGCGCCCTCTACTTTTCGAGAGACCTCTGCAAAGTCGATTTCCTCAGTGAGCCGCAGGGCGAGGGAGTGGCGATAAGGAGTGTCAAGGATAAACCGCTTCCTCTTCGCGAGGAGCTGGAGCCTCCCCCGGAAACGCTCGAAGTAGGGGAGGGCCGCCGAATGGGAGGATGGCGGCTGCGGCCGATTTGGCAGCGACCCGCCTGAGAAGGCCGGAAACAAAAAAAAGCGTGGAGTCAAACTCCACGCTTTTTTGTCTGACGGAACTTATTCCCCGTACTTTTCTTTCCAGCGGGCCACTCTGGATTTCATCTCTTCCAGATTCTTGTGGCCGGGCAGGTCGTGCTTCATCTTCAAGAACGCTTCCTTGCCGAGAACTTCCTTGGCCGCCATCAGGGCCGAGTCTCCCTCGGAGTAGCCACCGGCCAGGAGTTCTTCCCGACGAGCGCCGACCGCGGAGTTGTTGGCGATCAGGCCTTCCATCATCACGGCAGTCTCTTTTTCGTAGTCTTCGATGGCGCCGATGATCTTCTTGGTGGCGTAGTCGCGGTCTTGATCGGCTGCCCACTCTTTGCCTTCCTTGGGATAGAAGCGAGTTTGGTAGCGAGCGAAGTCCTTGACCGAGAGGTCGTAGGTTTCTTCGCTCCACAGCTCGTCGAATTGGGCTTTGGACTGGTCGCGGAGCTGCTCGGCCTGCTTGTCTCCCTTTTCGAAGTGAACGTAGGCGGAGGTCTCCCAGTTTTCTCTCATCCCTTTTTTCGAGAAGTTGGTGGAACCGGCGATCTCGCCCTTGTCGGTCAGCAACTGCTTGGCGTGAATCTTGCGGTCGTGCCAGTTGGTCCGGGTCAGTTTGGACCAGCGAACGGGCACGTTGTTGTCTTCCAGGAAGTTGACTCCCCAGCTGTTCGGAGTGCCGCCGTCGGGATAGACGCCGGAGTCGGCGATCACCCGGATGTCCAGGGGCTTCCCTTCGGCTTCGGCCTGGTCTCGTTTGGCTACGATGGCACCAGCCACAGCACGAGTAACCACGAATCCAGGGACGTAGATAAACTCTTCAGCCTCGTGGATGGCGTTGATAGTCAGCACTTCGCGCTCGCTCGGTTGGTCGGCGATGTCCACTTTGGTCTTTCCGACCTTCTCGCCGGAAGGCAAGCTGATGTCTCCGAGAGCTTTCTTGTTCTTTTCGGTTTGAGTGGCCGATACGGCTTTGTTCAGCAGGCCGACCAGGGCTTCTTTCCCCTTGTCGCTCAGACTGATCTGGCCTTCACCCTTGGCGATCCCGCCCATCACTTTCTCGTAGTCCTCGGCGGGGACGTTGACCAGGTCTTTCAGGTCGTGTCCGGCGTCCTTGGCTAGTTTTTCCAGGTCTTTAAGATTCTTGGTCTTAGGCAGGTCCGCTCCGGCCTCCGACGGTCCGGAGATGGCGTCTAGCATCGCCGTGATGCCGCGTCGACCCATTCGCAGGTCTTCGGTGCGGAACATCTCTACGTGGTCGTCGCCCCAGATCTCACTCATACCGGCTCCGGTACTGGTTTTGATATCGCGAACGACGTTCTCGGTGTATTGCTTGGCGGCAGGACCTTCGAGGACATATCCGGCGTCGATGTTTTCGCCGGAACCCATGTTGGCGTTCATGCCGCTCATCAAGACCTTGTCGCCAACCCGAAGTACCTTACGGTGCATCAGGTCGGTGGGGTCTTTGAGCTCTTGCTCCATCGGAAAGATGGAAACGCCCACGTCCGCTCCTTCGATGCCGGCGAACTGCAGAATGGTTCTCATTTTGTGGGGGATATCGTCGACTTCGTAAAACTTCTCGCCGGTCTTTTGATCCTTGTCGGGATAAGAGAGTCGGCCCGGGTCGAGATTGACTCGGAGCGGGCTTCCCGCTTTGGCCGCGGTGGCCAGATTTCCGATCATCTCGGGCGAGGTCAGTTCGTAATATTGGGCGGTGATCGGCATAGGCTTGCCGGCCTTGCCGGATTCGGCGGCTTCGCTGGTCATGTCGGTCAGCGTTTTCCATAGCTCGGCTCGGTGAACTTGCTGAATGCTGTTGCCTTCGGTGCTCATTCGAGAGTTGCCGGAGAGGTAATCTTTGTAGGTGGACACCAACTCCTCGGTGTCTTTTTGGGCTCCGCCATCCCACTGGCGGCCGTTGGCGTAGGCGGCGTATCCGGCTACCGTGCCGGTAGGGCCGAAGCTTCCGCCGGCGATAGCGGCCACGGCGGAACGGGCGGTAGCTTCGCGGAGTTCGGTCTGAAATGTGTTGTCCTTGCTCAGGAACTCACCGGAAACGCCCATCTCTTTCTTTATTTCGTCGATCTTGGGGTCTTTCCAGTTGCGGCCGTTGTCTTTCCAGGCCTGCCACATGGCGTCTTTGTCCTTGCGATATTCGCCGAAGACGCCTTTACGGTAGGAGTCCAGATGCTCGTACTGCTCCGTCGTCATTTCGCCGGTCTTGCCCAGGGTCTCGATGGCTTCTAAAGCCTCTTTCTTACCCTCGGTGACCTCGGCATCATTGGCGGCTTTCCACATTTCCCGCAAGAAGGGCTTGGTGATCTTCTTGGGGTTTAGGGGTACACCACCGACGTTGAAGTTCTGAGACATAAAGATAATCCTCCGTGTAATGAGACTATCATCTTACTCTTAAAAGATCCTAAATCACAGGGATGGCTGTAAACATTACTCCAAATCTACCGAAAAAGGACCATTTCATGCCCTTCCATAAAGAAACAAACCATGGCATCGAACCACAGAAAAACGCTTCCCAACTGGTGGATCTTTTCGCCTGCCTGGGACATGGGAGTGTTTTGGGGGAGCTGTCTCTTCAGTCTTTTCGCGCTGCTGGTCGGTTATAAGATGGGGATCCTGCACGAGGAGTCTCCCGATTGGACCTGGGTTTATGCCGTTTTGCTGGTGGACGTCGCCCACGTTTGGTCCACCGGGTTTCGGGTCTATTTCGACAAAGAGGAGATGGCTCGACGTCCCTTGCTCTACTACGGAGTACCGGTGGTCAGCTTTGTCATCGGGGCTTGTCTCTATTCGCTGGGCTCCCACGTGTTTTGGCGCTGTCTGGCTTACCTGGCAGTCTGGCATTTCGTGAGGCAGCAATACGGCTGGGTGGCTCTTTATCGGCGACGCGCCGGGGAGCCGAGAGACTGGGAATACTGGTTGGACACGGCGACCATTTATGTGGCGACCATCTATCCGCTGCTCTGGTGGCACGCTCACCTGCCCCGAGGGTTTTGGTGGTTTCTGGAAGGCGACTTCGCTCGTCTGCCGGGCGAATGGGTCTCCTTTCTCGCTCCCGTCTACTGGCTGACTTTGGCCGCCTACGCGGTGAAAGCCGTTCGAAGTTATCTGCAAGGTCGAGGACACCCTGGCAAGGATACGGTCGTTTTCACGACCTGGCTCTGCTGGTACCTCGGGATTGTAGTCTTCAACAGCGACTACGCCTTCACCGTGACCAACGTCCTGATTCATGGCATCCCCTACATGGCGCTGGTCTACTGGTATAGGGAGAAGAAGCGTAGCGGAGGCGGCACACCGCGTTTCCACTGGACACAGGCGATCTTCCCCCTGTTGGTGATCTGGTTTCTGGCCTTCGCCGAGGAGATGTTCTGGGATCGAGCGATGTGGCACGAACGTAGCTGGCTCTTCGGCCAACCATGGGATGTCGGCTCCTTGGAGGTGCTGATGGTACCGCTGCTCGCGGTGCCGCAGTTGACCCATTATATCCTCGACGGCTTTATCTGGAAACGACGCGAGACTCCGAAACTTTAGCCCAATCTCAATCGAGCAAAAAAGTTCGCGAAAATTTTCTCCTTAGAGGTAAAGGGTTCGTCGCGAGGAAACGTAATTCTTAAGTTGTGATTCAAGCAAATTGCCCAAATTGCGGAAATTCGGTTCCGTTTCGTTCCGAGTTTTCCACTCACGCTGTCTGCGCGTTCTGCGACACCATGGTGGTAAGGACGGCTTCGGGCGTGGAGAATCTGGGCAAAGTGGCCGAGATTCAGCAGGACGGGTCGCCTCTTCAGATTGGCGTGCAGGGTGAATACGGCGGCAAGAGCTTCGAGATCGTAGGTCGTATCCAACTCGCCTACGGGGACGGATACTGGAACGAGTGGCACTTGATGTACTCGAACGGCGAAACAGGATGGCTGGGCGAGGCTATGGGAGAGTATTTCGTCTCTTTCCAGAGCCAGACCAACCCCCCCGGCGAGCATTCCGTGGCTCTGGGCGAAGGCCTCAACTTTGGCGGCCACATTTACGCCGTCACAGGCTTCACGCGAAACAAGGTCTCCGCCTACGAGGGAGAGCTGCCGTTTCTGGTCGACACCACCGAAGAGTTTTCGACATACGACCTCCGCTCGGTCAACGGCAAAGCCGCTACCATCGACTACTCCGGAGATCAGCCAACCCTCTTTGAAGGCGAGTATAAGCTGTTTCAGTCGTTTAAATTCGCCGGTTTCAGACAGGAAGGCGAACCACCGGACCCGGCGATGGGTATGCGGGTGCCGGCCTCGGCCGGAGGCGTGGACAAATTCAACTGCCCGACTTGCGGCGCGCCTCACTCCGTGAACGGTGGGGTCCGTTCGAAGGTTTTAGTCTGTGAGTACTGCGGTTCGGCCGTGGACATTTCCGGATCCAGCGTCAACGTGATCTGGCAAGAAGAACAGATGCGCCAGCAACTCCAGGGCGGCACCGACATACCGATCGGCTCGACCGCCACTCTCGACGGGGTGGAATTTCAGGTGATCGGCTATGTGAAGAAGTCGGTCACTTACCAGGGCGTCAACTATCCCTGGATCGAGTACCTGATGTACAACTTCACCAACGGCTACCGCTGGCTGGTGGAGAGTGATGGTCACTACACTCTCATGAACACGCTCTTCGAGGTGCCGCAGTCGCCCGGAGGCGGTCCGGTCTGTAGCCCTTCCGCGCAGACGGTCAAGTATCAGGGCACGGATTATCGGCATTTCCAGACCTCCAGAGCTCGAGTCGACGCGGTGGCCGGTGAGTTCTACTGGAGGGTGAAGGTCGGGGACGAAGCGGCCAACTTCGATTACATTGCTCCGCCCCATTCTCTCTCCTGCGAGTCTTCCGAGACCGGCTTCGTGTGGGCACGAGGAGATTACAAGACACCCGATGAGATTCGTCAGCTTTTCGGAGTACAGAAGGCGCTCAGGCCGCCCGTTGGGGTGGCGCCCGCGCAGCCCAACCCTTACGTCAGTGAGTCGAAGACGGTTTGGAACACTTTCTGGGCCGCCTCTCTAGTGGGTTTTCTGCTCTTGGCGATGGGCCTTATCTCCGGCAGCGGGGGCGAACTTTATCGCACTAAGGGTCTCACCTATCAGACTTATCGACAGAACGCTCCCGGCGTGTCAGAGAAGACGTTCGAGATTAAGGGACACGGCAATGTGGCTCTAGATTTCAAGGCCGGGCTCAGCAGTCGCTGGCTTTTCGTGAAAGCGATCCTGGAAAATCAGGAGACCAAGAAGACTTATCCTATCGGGGTCACTCTGGAAAATTTCTACGGCAAAGGCTCCACCGAGCGCACGGTCCGGGAGTCCGGCATCCCCAACGGGACCTACAAGCTTCGCTGGGAGGTCCAGTCCGGCACGACGACGTCCACCGCTGAGAAGGTGGACGAGAAAAAGAAATCAGACAAGGTGAGCTACTCTATCACGGTGCATCGTGGCGCACGAGTGTGGGGATGGTATTTCTTCATGGTGCTTGTGCTTCTCCCGATTCCGATCGTGCTCACCAGCAAAAAGTCCGGATTCGAAACTCGAAGGTGGTACAATTCCGATTATGGGTAGGCAGCAATGAAAGGTTTTTATCTCATCTTCGCGGCGGCGATTTTTGGACTGTTTTGCTTTCTGGAGTATCGTGGCACATCGTTTGACTCGAGCAGCCGAATGCCAAGCCCCCAGTACTTTAGCTATCGCGGGGGCAGCAGCAGTAGCAGCAACCGTTCCGGCGGCGGTGGCGTCGTTTTTTACTCCTCTCACAAGTAAAATCTAGTGGTAGGAATTCTTCTTGTTTCCGTTTTTCTAGTTGCCACCTGCGGGCTGGTTTACGAGCTGGTCGCCGGTGCGCTGGCCTCTTATCTGCTGGGCGATTCCGTTCTCCAGTTCTCCACCATTATCGGTACCTATCTCTTCGCTATGGGAGTCGGGTCGTATGCAGCCAAATGGGTGGAGCGGGGTCTTTTGATGGTGTTCGTCCAGGTGCAGATCCTGGTCGGTTTGATCGGTGGTACCTCGGCCACGATCCTGTTCTTCGTCTTTTCCTACGGCGCCGCTTTTCGTCCCGTGCTATACGGACTGGTTTTCACCATCGGCATGCTAGTGGGGCTGGAGATCCCATTGCTCTTGAGGATCTTGAAAGAGCACCTCACATTCCGCGATCTCGTCTCCCAGGTCTTGGCCTTGGACTACGTAGGCGCGTTGGCCGCCTCGGTGCTCTTTCCGCTGTTCTTAGTGCCTCATCTCGGCCTGATGCGCACCTCGTTTATGTTCGGCATGATCAACGTCGCGGTCGCTCTGATTTTTTGTCTGAAGTTTCAGAAAGAGGGTCGTTGGGGAGGTTTGGTAGCCGAGTCGGTGGTGGTGCTCCTTCTTTTGGCCGCCGGATTCATCGGCACCGACTATTTGACCGAGAAGGCCGAGGAGGCTCTCTATCCGGCCCCGGTTGTTATGAGCGAGCAGACTCCCTACCAGAAGCTTGCCATCACCAAAGACAGGCTGGAAACACGTCTTTATCTCAACGGCAACCTTCAGTTCTCCACCTTCGACGAGTATCGCTATCACGAGGCTCTGGTGATACCGGCCCTGATGGCTCACCCGGCACCTAAACGAGTGTTGGTCTTGGGTGGAGGGGACGGATTGGCGGTCAAACTGCTGTTGCAAGACCCCCGGGTGGGGGAGATCGTCCTGGTGGAGCTAGACCGCAAGATGATCGATATTTTCCGTGACCACGACGAGATCGCCAGTCTCAACGACTTCGCCCTGCGGTCCGACAAAGTGAAGGTAATCCTGGGGGACGCTTTTATCTGGCTGGAGCAGTCGCAAGAGATGTTTGATCTTGCCGTGGTCGATTTCCCGGACCCCAGCAACTACTCTGTGGGTAAGCTCTACACCGACCACTTTTATCGGCGCCTGGCCGGACACCTGACGGAGCAGGGGGTCTTCGTGGTGCAGTCCTCCTCGCCGTTTGCCGCCCGCCGCAGCTTCTGGAGCGTGGTGACGACCATCGAATCGGTGGGGCTTGAGACCTTACCTTACCACGCCTACGTCCCCTCTTTCGGAGAGTGGGGTTTCACTCTGGCCGGTCGTACCAGGCCGGTCGTCAGGGGAGAGATCCCCTTCAAGACACGTTTTCTAAACCCGGAAGAGTTGCAGCGTATGCAGAGCTTTCCGGCTGATATGAGCCGAGTACCGGCCGAGCCCAACAAGCTGTTCGACCAGGTCCTGGTTCGTTATTTTCAGGACGATTGGTCGACCTATCAAGGGTTGGACGGAAATTGAACCGCCGAGACTTTCTACGCGGTACTTTGACTCTGGCTGGACTGGGTCTTTGCGGGTGCCCCCGAAGTTTGGCTCCGCCCGACATAACAGGATCGCGGCGGGACCCCAGTTTCAAGCAGGGCCACCGCCTGCGCAATCCGGATTTCCCCGACCAACCCTCGAGCATCGAGAAGTGCGACGGTGTGATCTTGGGGGGAGGCATTGCCGGGCTTTCGGCGGGGTGGCGCTGGACCAGGGCCGGTTTCGAGGACTACGTTCTGCTGGAGCTGGAGCCGGAAGTGGGAGGCAACAGCCGAGCCCTGGTCTACCCGCCGAGCCCGGCCCCCATCGGAGCCCACTATCTTCCCATTCCCAATTCTGAAGCCAGAGCAGTGAGGCGCCTCCTGGAGGAGATGGGCGTGCTTAAGGAAGGCAAGCTCAACGAGCGAGACATTTGTCACTCACGCGAGGACCGACTGCTCTACAAGGGGAGTTGGCACGAGGGTCTGGTGCCGGTCGACGCCCTTTCTGAAGAGTCTTTCGAACAGTTGGAACAGTTCAATCGAGAAGTAGAGCAGTGGGCCGTACGTCGTGACAGCCAGGGGCGGAAGGTGTTTGCTTTGCCCCTTCAACACAGCTCCACCGACCCCGAGTTTCTGGCCCTGGATAAAATCAGCTTTGCGGAATTTGCGGCGGACAAGGGTTGGGACGACCCGTTTTTGCTGTGGTATTTGAATTACGCCTGCCGTGACGACTTCGGTGGCTCCATTCACAACTGTTCCGCCTGGGCGGGTCTGCACTATTTCGCTTCTCGTGACGGTGGAGGGCTGGGAGATGCCGGCGACATTCTGGTCTGGCCCGAGGGCAACCAGAGACTGGCCGGCTTTATGAGGGACCAACAGAAAGGTCGGGTTGCGACCGGCTCTCTGATTATCAGCGTTGCCCAGACTTCCGACGGCGTGCAAGTCGACTACTGGGATGTGGCTACGAGCACGCGAAAGCGCCTGGAGTGCAAGGTCGCGGTCTTTTGTCTCCCAAGCTTTCTCAGACCCTATCTGTTGGAGAAAACGGCTTCCGTGGAGCAATTTGTGTATTCTCCTTGGCTGACCGCCAACATTTGGATGGACCATATTCCGGAAGACCTGGAAGCCCCCGGCCATATCGCATGGGACAACGTGATCTACGACAGCGAGTCGCTCGGCTACGTGGTCGCCACTCACCAGGATTTGGCCACCGACCCGCTCCGACCCACCGTCTGGACCTGGTATCGTCCTTTCCCCGACGGTTACCCCGCCGAGGTCCGGGAAAGCCTTCTCAAAGCGGAGTGGAAGACCTGGGCGGACACGGTACTGAATGAGTTGGAACCTTATCACGCCAACATCCGCCAAGTGTGTCGGCAGTTGGACGTGACGGTTTTGGGTCACGGGATGATCCGACCCACCACGAACTTTGTTTGGGGTAGCGAGCTTGCCGCTGCTCGAAAGCCGGACGGCCGGCTTTTCTTCGGACACGGAGACCTCTCGGGGATGTCCTTGTTTGAGGAGTCGCAGTACCGCGGGGTGCAAGCGGCGGAGGAGGCTCTAGAGCACCTCGGTCTTCGTGAGGAGTCGTTTTTGTAGGCCAATACGGATGAACTGAGAAAGAGTAACGATATGAGTTTGAAGAATCGTGATGGACAGGTGATTGTGGATTCCGAGGAGGGGACGGCTCTGGAGCTGTTCGAGAAGGCGGAAGGTGCGCTCGAAGGAGTGGATAGGCCCGGAGCTGCCTTGAAGGGGCTGAAGGCCGAGTCGGCGGCGCTTGGACGAGCTGATCTGTGCGGTGCCGACATCTCCGAGGCGCTGCTGGCGGAAAGCGATCTTTCCCACGCTGATTTGGTGGGTGTCCTGGCCAAGCGGGTCGACCTCTCGGATGCCGATCTCGGGAGCGCCTGGCTTACCGGGGCCGATCTCACAGAGGCCGACCTGAGCAACGCTAATTTGGCCGGAGCCGATCTGAGCGGGGCCAGCTTGCGGCGGGCCGACCTTTCGAGAGCTAATCTCCACAAAGCCCAGCTGTTCGGGGCCGACCTTTCCGAGACGGATCTTTCCGAGGCCGACCTGTCGGGAGCCGACCTCCGCGGTTCGCTGTTGAGAGGGGCGAGGCTGGTGGGAGCATGCCTTGACAACGCGCGGCTCGAAGGCTGCGATCTCTCTGAAGTGGAGGCCTCCGAGGTAGATTTGAAAGGCTGTCAGATGCAAGGGGCGCTCTGGAGAGACGGAGATTGGTCCGGATCCAGGTGGACCGAAGTGGAGGCTCGCGGCTCGGATGGTAGTTCTTGTGCGCTGGGCGAAGCGCAGTTTGTTCGCTGCGACTTTTCCGGCTCGGCTCTGGCGGATTCCGGTGCCGCAGGTGCGCGGTTTGAGGCCGTCCGTCTGCGTGGCTGCAATCTCACCGACGGGGATTTTTCCAAAGCCTCTTTCGATGCATGCGATCTCACCGGGAGCGATCTTGGAGATTCCACTTTTAAGAAAACGAAATTCAGCCGCACCGTTTTCACCAACGGAGAGGCCGAAGGGGCCGAGTGGGATAGTACGGCCTGGACCGACTGTCCGGACTTTGAGCGACCCGACGACAAGCCCGCCGAGAGCAAGAACGCTCAAGGGGAGAAGTCCCAGAGCAAAAAGACGAAAAGCAAGAAGTCGAAGGGCAAAAAGCGCTAAGGCACTCCTTAGAGTCGGTTTGGGTCCACGTTGTAGACTTGCTTGAAAGGCACGTCCATGGCGTTGCGAATGATCCCGATCGTGCCGTGACGCACGTTGGTCACCAGGATTTCGGCCTTGCCGTCACCGTCAAGATCGACGGCACCGGCTCGCCAGGAGAAGACTCCGTCGTCCACCGGGCGACCGCCACGCACCACCACCGTACCCTGGGAAAGATCGGTGCTGATGAGTTCGTCCTTCCCGTCTCCGTCCAGGTCGCCCGCATCGGCGAACTGGAGCAGGGCATCGGGACCGGCGCAGCTACCGACCGGAGGAGCGAGCTTGCCCCGTTTGCGGATGACCGTCCAAAACATATTGTTGCCTACCGCGCCTAAATCGTCTTTCCCGTCACCATCGAAATCGCCGACCGTCAGGTAGCCGATAGGGCCCTCGAACAGCAGGCGTCCGGAGGTGTCCAGCTTGCCTTCGGCCAGTTTGGCGTGCACGACTTTCTTGTTGCCTACCAGCGACACGGCCGCCTCGTCCGCGCCGTCTTCGTCCAAATCCAATCCGACGACGGAGAAGGGGCGAACCGGCAAATCGGCCGTGATCGGCTCGGAGAACAGGCCGTCGCCTTCCCCCAAGAACAGCGTGAGGCCGTCGGGCGCCCAGTGAGCGACCGCCAGATCCGGCTTGCCGTCGACGTTGAAATCTCCGCTAGAAAGGCTGACGATCTGCTGAAACTCAGGCTCCAGAACCAGAGGCTGGAGCAGACCCTTTTCTCTGTCACCGGACAGCAGAGCGAGCGTTCGTCCGGTGTTGCAGATCAGGTCGGGGAGCCCGTCGCCGGTGAAGTCGGCGATGGTCAGGTCGTCCGGCCGACCGGGGACCAGATAGGTCTTGGGGGAGCTTGTCGGCTCGCCGGTCTCTCCCAACATCAGAAAAACCCGGCCGTTCGAGGAGCTGACGGCGATATCGGTCAGGCCGTCTCCGTTGAAATCCGCACCGAGAGCGTGATGAGGCGACGCTTCCTGGGCCGCGCTTGCCAGGGTCAGGGTCAGTAACAAAAAAAACAGAAAGGAGCTTTTGAGCATCAGCGACACGCTCTAAAGTTGCGCGGGTGGAGTTTCTACTCCTTCTCGGCCCTCTCTATCATCAGGGCTTTGGGCGGCTTGCCCCCGGCATAGGTGACACTGACGGTTTCGCCCACGATCGGACTTTCCAACTCGTCGAGCAAGATGGTTTGCATCTTTCCATCCTCCAGGGTCAGAAAGAACTTATCGACGCTGACCGCCGCCACTTCGCCCTTCACCACGCCCACGCCGTCTTCCATGGTGCCTGTGAGATCTCTCTTCTCCAGGTTGTAGCGAGGTTTGGAACGCTCCAGGTAGAGGTTTCCCTTTCTCACCATGATGACATGCATGATGCCGCAACAGATACAGATGACGATAAATCCAATCACCATGCGCTTCTTTGTGGTCTTGTCGTCTCTCACGGCTCTTTCTTTCCCCGCACTGTCGTGGTATACACCTGGAAGTGGGGTTTCCGGTTTCACCTCCGGGGTTTACACCGTGCCGAAACGGGTATGGAAAATTTTCACGAGGTAATTGATACATGAAAGTGATTCACGAAGAACGCGAATACGGATTAAGAAAGGGAGCAGTGGAGTTTCCCATGATGCTCGTCATCTCGACGGTGTATCCTTGTAACTTTGGCTGTCCGATGTGTCCCTACACGGACGGCAACTCCGAGATTCGCCAGTTCTATCACGAGCGCGACGCCGATCGCTTCCCTGAAGAACTCTGGAATCGAATCGCCGAAGAAGCCGGTCCTTACGGAGCCTGGCTGCGATGCACGGGTGGCGGCGAGCCGATGCTGCACCCTCGAATGACCGAGATGATCGAGTTCGCCAAAGAGAAGGGCGCTCGGGTGTGGCTGAACACCAACGGAAGTTTGTTCGGCCCACTACCGCGCTATCGCAAACGGTTGGAGCGCATCATCGCGGCCGGAATTGATCTCATCGAATTCTCCATGGACGCCGGTGACGCCGAGAACTACGCCAAGGTTCGTCCGCCGCGTGGTGGCGCTCCCAGAGACGCCGAGAAGTGGTTCAACAACCACGTCAGCAACATCAAGGCTGCTTTGGAGCTTCGTAAGGAGTTGAAGTCGCCCACTCGAGTGGTGGTCTCGATGATCATGCAAGACATCATCGAAGGCAAGATGGACGAGTATGTGAAGTTTTATCTGGAGGAAGTGGGAGTGGACGACGTCATCACTCGCAAGTTTCTCTCCTGGGACGACAACACCAACATCAATCTCGACCACGCCTTGGACCCGCACCTTTACAAAGATCTGCCTACCGAGAAGAAAGAGCCCTGCGTATGGCCTTTCGAGCGGATGAACGTCGATACTCTCGGTCGGGTGGCATTGTGCGGCCAGGATGTGGGCTTTCAAACGGCCGACAAGTTTCCCAATCTCTGGGACAACACGGTCAAGGAAGTCTGGCAAGGCGAGATGTTCAACTGGTATCGTAAGATGCACCTGGACGGAAGGGGCGCCGAGGCCTGGCCTTGCCGCAACTGTTCCGCTTGGCTTGCCGGTGTTCGCGACTGGAATCACGGTTGGTTGAAAGTCTTGAAGACCTCCGGAGACCGGATGAAAGAAGTCCTTCAAAACGATCTGGGCGCCGAGGTCGAGATCTATCAGCCCGACGAAGACATGAAGGTGGCCAAAGTCGAGAGCTAATGGCTAAAAAGACCCTCGACGAGCTTCAGAATCAGCTCAGTCAATGGAGTAGAGAGCCGGGAGACGGTAGGCGGGTAGGCCAGACTGTTTTGGCCATCCCGTCGCTCTCTCTTCCGTTCTTTGGAGTGCAATCCATCGAGCAGCTGCTGCACTACGAAGAGCGGATTTTCTATCTCTTCCACATTCTTCGAAACCCTCTGAACCGTTTGATCGTGGTGACCAGTTCTCCGGTGACGGAGACTTTGGTTTCCTATCTCTTGCACCTGGTACCGGGCATACCTCACAGTCACGCCCGTCGCCGACTGGAGCTGCTGCACGTTCAAGACAACTCCAGCAAGCCGCTGACGCAGAAGATCCTGGACCGCCCGGCGCTGATGACCCGGATCCGAAGATTGCTTTCCGAGTCGCCCAGGGCCAGCATCTCATGCTACACCGTCACTCCTCTGGAAGAGGAATTGGCTGAGGCGTTACAGGTGCCGCTGCACGGGCCGCGGGCCGAACATCTGCGCCTCACCTCAAACTCCGGCTCCCGCCAGCTGTTTCAAGCCCTGGGGATTCCTCATCCGCGAGGAAGCAAGGATGTGCAGTACATCGGCGATGTGGCGAGAGCTCTAGTGGAGCTGGCCAAGGAGCGCCCTCAGCTTTCCAAGGCGTGCCTGAAACACAATTTTTCCATCTCCGGCTACGGCAACGCCGTCGTCGACCTGGAGGAGCTTCAGTCTCGACTGCAGGACGGAGAAGAGGTCGACAACCCCCTGTATCGCTGGGTGACCGACAACCTTCCCGCCTGGACTCACCTGGTCCACGATCGCCAGACCTGGAATTCCTACCTGGAGCGTCTTGGTCTGGAAGGTGGTGTGGTGGAGGAGTTTGTGGAGGGCGATCCCTGCTCGGTGCAGGTGCGGATCGATCTCGACGGCACGGTGGACGTGATCGGGACCCACGAGGAGCTGATGGGCGGAGAGAACTCCCAGGTCTATCTGGGTTGCCGCTTTCCCGCCTCTCAACGTCTGGCCGGTCCCCTGGGCGCCTGGGGACAGAAGCTGGGGGAATGGATGGCCCGGGAAGGCGTGGTGGGGCGATTCACCGCCAACTTTCTAGCCACCCCGAAGGGTGGTGAATCGATAGAGGAACTTTATGCCGTCGACGTCCATCTCAGAAAAGGCAACACAACTCTGCCGCTGAGGACGCTGCAACTTCTGAGCGGCGGTCGGTACTACCACGAAGAGGGTGTCTTCAAAGACGACCGGGGTCAAGAGCTTTGCTATCTCTCTTCGGACCACTTCGGAGCCGGTCAGTTCAAAGGCATGATGCCTCGTGATCTCCTGGAGATTATCACCTGCTCGCCTTATCACTACAGTAGCACCACTCACACCGGAGCGGTCTTTCACATGCTCAACGGTATCTCGGAGCTTGGGCAGACCGGTATCACTTGCATTGAGCGGCGGCACGAACTAGCCGAGCGTCTTTACTACGCCGTTTTTCAGGAGTTGGAGATGCAGCGAGGAGGCTTCGAATGGATGACCTGAACCTGGACGAAAAATTTCTGCGACGCACCTTCGATCTGGCTCGGATGGCGCGCAATCGAGGCAACGGCGCCTTTGGTGCGGTGTTGACCCGAAACGGAGCCGTGGTCTTCGAGGCGGAGAACACCATCACCGAAAACGACGGAGATCTCACCTGCCACGCCGAGATGAATCTGCTTCGCCAGGCCTCTTCTTACTTCAATAAAGGCGATCTGCGGAACTGCACGATGTACTGTTCCACCGAACCGTGCGCCATGTGCGCCGGTGCCGCGTACTGGTGTGGCGTCGGTCGTGTTGTCTACGGCGTGCCCAGCGAACTTTACGCTGAGAAGTACGGGGGGCTTCCGATGAGCTGTCGGGAGGTCTTCCGGCACGCCCCGGACTACGAGGTGGAAGTCGTCGGTCCGCTTCTCCTGGACGAGGCGCTGGCCGTTCATCAACGATGAAACTGTCGGCCAATCTCCTGCGATGGGCGAGGCTGTTCGACGCCGGTCTGAGGCGTGTCCGAAGAGCTATCTTACCAGCTGAGATGGTGGTGTTTGAGGATGCCACGGCGCCCTGGCTCACAAGCGCCCTGGGCACGGCTTGCCGTCTTGAGCTTCCCGCAAGAGTGCCTTCCGCGCAACCGCGAGCGCTGACCGAACTGGCCTCCGAACTTGGGGTAGAGTCGGCCCTCTTGCGACGTTTGTTTCGAATGCTGGTGGCTCACGGATATTTCAATTTAAACGAAGATGAGACGGCGGTCTCTCACAACAAGCTGTCCCGCAGTTTGGTGAAGGGCCGAGCCGGCTCTTTCTGTTTGCTGCAAGCCGATTCGTGGTATCGAGATTGCTTTGCCGGAGACCGAGCCGCCAGAGCCCTCGCTTCGGGGGTCGTGCCGTTTGACTCGATAGCCGGCAACCCGTTTTTCGAGTTCGCCAAGGTGGATTCGAAGGCGGGTGGTCTTTTCTCCGAGGCTATGGCTGAGATCAGTCGTTTCTGTGCCCCGCTCTTGGCCGATGCCCTGCCGCTTGAGGCGGGAGAGAAAGTGCTGGATGTGGGCGGGGGCAACGGCGAGTTTTGCCGCACCTTGTCGGCCCATCATCCCGGGGTGCGCTTCGCCGCCATGGATATGGAAAACCACTCGGACAGAGACGGTATGACCCACTTTCAGGGTTGCTTCTTCGATGAGATTCCCCAGGGGTTCGACCATCTTCTTCTCAAAAACATCCTCCACGACTGGGACGACGATCGGGCTGTCACTATCCTGGAAAACTGCCGTCGAGCGAGCCCTAAGCTGAGCGTGATCGAACTCGTCCTGCCCGAGAGAGCCAGTCCCGGTGTGTCGGCTGCTGATTTCTCGGTGGACTGGAATGTTCACTGTACCTTGGGGGGTTGTGAACGCACGCTTTCCGAGTATCAGGCTCTTTTTCAAAGGGCGGGCTGGGAGTTGGCCGGCTCCGTTCCAACGGCCACGCCGCTCTGGATTTTAGCGTTGACTAGAAAATAATTCACACACGAATCAATTTCACGCTTGTAACATGATGGTAAAGCATCAAACGACTTGTCCCTCTACCATATAACCTATGGTCCTGTCGTCTGCTATAGCGGGTAGAAGTCTGCCTGCGCCTATACAAAGAAAGAAGTCAGCTGAGTCAAAACAAGATAAACAGCCGGTTGACACATGCTCTATTTCATCTACCGAAGCTTGCCGGGAGCCCGGCTCCAAAGAGAGCTACCCCGTAGCCGGTCCCGAGGAACGCTCCTTGTTGTGGGCCGCCCACGATTTCGCGGCTAGCCAGATCCCCGGGATCTTCGGAGCCGCCGTCGGCTATGCCCTTCAAGGCATCTCGGAGGTGACCGAACAAGGTACCGGCCTCAACGTGAAGCAGTTGGTGGATGCCGAACGGACCCTCTATCAAACTCTGGTACCCTCCAGGCTCGGTCACGTCGGCGGCTCGCCTCCGATATTCCAGGCTTTGGCCAACGGACAAGCGGCTTATGTGCACCTCGGAAAAGAGGATGCCTATCACGCCGACCACCTGACCCGTCTCTACAGCGGGCTCACCTCGGAAAAGCTCTTGGAGCTCGGTGTCGGCAACGATCGGATGACTCCCGTCCACGAAGTTCTGCAAGACCGCATCCGCAACGGAAACTTCCCTGCTTACGTGAACGTCAACGGTAATCTCGGTCAGGTGACCCCCACCGAATCGATCGTGATGGAATCGATCTCCTCGATCGCCAACAAAGAGAACGAGTTGAGCACTCCGATGCGCGATCCCACCGAATACTACAAGTGGTTGGTGACTCGAGTGGAGTCGGCTTATCGCAAGGTCGACCCCTGGATGTACGCGGTCTCTCCCGTCATTCACGAACGGGTCGCCGATGTCAAGGACCACCTGACCCCGGATTGGATTACCAATCCGTCGGCCGACCCGCTGGGTTGGTTGCCCTCTCAGAAAGACGTGCAGTCGGCCTATGGAATCATGATGGAGTTGGCGGGCGACAGCCAGCTGAGCAACGCTCAGTCGTTGACCGACTTCGCCGACGCCGTGGTTACCCTCGACCGAGACTTACTCTTTGGAACTCAGACCTACTGGACCAAGTTCCTCCGGGAGATCTCTCCCGAGCAACGGGAAACGGTCTTGACTCCCCTGGCCCAGGGCTGGGTGGGGCTCAACACCATTCCCCCGGACGAACCGCTCTTCAAGCAGGTCTCTCCGGACAACGCTCCCTACATCGAACTCTTCGATCGAAGAAGCCGCAAGGTGATCTCCGAGCGCTACGACCGCGCCATGTCCCTCTCCGAAGCCGTGGACCATACTTTGGACGGACTGGGTGTGGAAGCTCGCGAGAAGTTCGCCGACGCTCTTCTGGGTGAAATCCAGGGGAAATCGGAATTGATCAAAGCTCGCGAACAGAGAGTTCGTGGGTACATGGGAGTGGACTACGCAGGGCTCGACGTGGAAGCGATCCTCGACGGACGTCAGGACATCGACGATTTCGTGGTGAGGCGAGGGCTAAACCAGTTGCGGGGAGCGCTCCAAGGCCAGGGCCAGGAGCGAGCCATGACCGAACAACGGGCCGAGATCTTACGCCATCTCGACTTGTTGGATTGGGTCGCTACCCGAGAAGCCGAATACGGCAATCCCGCTCTCAAGCTCCTGGACAAGATGCCCGATCTGGGCGGCGACCCGCTGGTGATTAGCGAGTTTTGGCGGCCCGACGGTGCTACGCCGACACCGCTGCCTCCTCTGACCAAGACTCCGGAGGTCTTAGGCAACTCGGACGGACAGGCGCCGTTGCCGGTCTCCGTCGTGATGCAGGGTGGCGGAGGTAAAGGCTTTGCCTACGCCGAGGCGCTTCGCCAGCTCAAAGACGGCCTCTCTAAGGCCGACGGTCAAGTGGCTGTCGACCGCTACGTGGGTAGCTCGGCAGGCGCTTTGACAGCAGGTTTGTTAGCTTCGGGCTACAGCCCGGATGAGCTGGCCGCGGTCCTGGGAGAGCTTGACTTCAAAAAATTCTACGCCGACTACCTCTGGCTGGGAGGCGGGGTGGACCCCGAAGTGCGAGGAATCGACCGCTCCGGTATGTTCACCGTTCGCCAGATGTATCGCAATGTCAGCGAGCTGATATCTCGAAAAGTGAACGTTTCGGGCCGGCCGGTGCTCTTTAGAGACCTTCCTTTCAACCTCAAGGTCACGGCCACCATGGCCAACTCCGACCTTCCCCCCGACCTGAAAGACAAATTCGACGTCGACGACGACGGTCTTGTTGTCTTTAGCTCGGAAAAGACCCCGAATATGGATGTGGCGGCCGCGATGTGCGCCTCCTCTTCGGTACCACTCTTTTTCGCCTCACCGCAGCTGTTGGTGGCTCGTCGCGAGGACGGAGAGCCGAAGGACTATCGGATGCAGTTGATGGACGGCGGAGTGGTCAATAACTTCCCCGTCTCCGAGGCGCTGGCTTCCTCAGATGAGAAGGCCGTACTGGTCTCGCCCCCTGTTTACTACAAGAACGAGGGCGAAAACCCGGTGCAGTTGTCCACCCTCAACTTCGACCAGGCGGATCTTGCCGTGATCGACGAGTACAACCGCAAGCGCTATCAGGAGTTCGCCCCCCAAATCGGGACGCTACTTCAGGAGGCTCAGGACACCGGGGCCGAGCGGGGAGTGTTGGCGCTGAGACTGGCCACACCTGAATCCCAGGTCAGCCCGCTGGTTCAGGGCCGCGATCGTAAGGCCACAAAAGAGCTTCAAGGCCTGGCCCGCAAGGTCGACCTGAAGGTCCTCTCTGAAAAGGATGCCAGAAAGCAGATGCGTAGCGCTTTTACCGGAAAACGCGGGTATGCCACGCAAGTGGCGTTGGATACGTTGCTGGATAAGGGCGACGTGATGAAGACTTCCTTTTGGGGTACTCCCAGCTACGTGCCCGGCGACAAAGAAGCCAACGACCTCTCCGACGTCTTACTCACTACCATCGCCGCGCAAACCGTGTCCGGCTTCAAAGCCGAGGGGCGACTCTTCGAAAAGGGCTAGACTTTCTTCGGTGCCGGTTTCGGTGCCGGCTTATAGTCCGTTTGGACCCACGACAGGTAGGCTTGGATGACCTTGTCGCCGGCAAGGAAAAGATCCTGAAACTGCTTGTGCTCGGCTTTGAGTTCTTTGAGTTCGGGATCAGCCTTCTCGATATTCTCCAGGTGCTCGTCGGCGTATCCCATCACCTTGCCCACGAAGGTCGAAAGCTTGTCGGCTCGCTGGCCCGCTGATCTTTTGTCGTCGGCCCACTGGGTGACCTCACCGTGTAGTTTGCGAATCTCGGCCTTGTGCTTGGGCGGAAGTTTCTGAAGATGGTTTTGAAAATTTGAGACCGCCGAGTGAAAAGCTTGTTCCTCGGGCGTGACTTTGGGCGCTTTTTCCGCCTCTTTGGCAATGAGCGCCGGAAGCTCGGTGGAGATGATGGGAGCCGGGGAGTAGATCGGAATGGGAGGTGGCAGATCGAAAGGTAACACGTCCTAGATATTTACGAGCCCCGAAATGGAATGCCTGCCTCAAGGTCTCTCAGGGGCTTCTCGGCCCGATTCTCGGAGTGCTCTCCCCCTCGGGGAAAATAATGAAAAGACCCCACGAGAATTCTCGTGGGGCCTTTTGGTTTAGACGTCGGCCTACTCTATAGTGGCTTGTGGTCCTTCGATCTCTTGGAAGTTGGTCACGGTGACGGGGGAGCCGGTGACCGCACCCTCCGTCGTTAGGTTGATGAGCCTCGATTGGAAACTCTGGGCTTTAATCACTATCGGACCTGTCGGGGTAGTAGCTTCGGATTGCTGCTGCACGTTGGTGTTGCGAAAGACAAAGTCGTCTTGACTGCTGCAACCCATCACCGTCAAGACGAACAGGCCCACCAATCCGGCCGAAATCACAGGGCGCTTTCGACTAACCAGGAGCAGGCTAAGAAGTAGCAAGACCAGTGGAATACCCGCCTGCATCAAGAGCAGTCCGGAGAGGTCCACCTTGTAGGTCAGAATGAAGTTGAACTCTTGGTCCGGCTCAAGCACGAGTCCGTCACCAAGATCTAGCACCCCGGTGTCGAGATTGAACTTGCCCGTGGCCACGGGCTGTAACCCAGGACCGTCGCTATCGATGAAGCCGTCATTGTCATAGTCAATATAGAGTCGCCCGGTGACCAGGCTTTTGTCGCCGGTACCCGTGGTGGTAACCTCCAGCGACTTGACCTCTACCGGTTCACCTGCGCCCGTCCTAAGGCCGAATCGCAATTGATAGATTTCAGAGCTGTAAGTGTTGATACTGTAGTCGGGTAGCTGGGGTTGGTCGTTGGTAAACTCGACCCCGGCGGCGCCCAGGGTTTGATAGTCGTCGATAGTAATCGAGGTTCGAATCTCGCGACGGAAACTCGAAACCGGCTCCGGGACGAAGCCTTCCACAAACTCCACGCCGGTACTGGTCACTCCATTGACGTTTTCAATGATAATCCTGATCTCGTAGTCCCCAGATTCGACGAAGCGCCTGAAGAGAGCGGTGTAGCTGCCATCGCCTGCCTTCAAGTCGCCGTGTCTGGGGTTTCCGTCATCGAAGAGTGCGATTTCTTGCACGTTGTCTTCAGGATCTCGGATGATTGCTTTCACGGAAGCGTCGGCCACCGCGGCACCTGCCGCGTTGGAGTGGGCTTCTATTCTTATCGGTGCGGGGAACTCTCCGGTGCGGACCACTCTAGCCGCGAAGCTGAGATCCTGAGAGTTGACCAAAACCTGCGCTCCCACGTTGATGTCCGCAACGTTGCCCTGGTCGGCCGTGAGCTTCAATCGGTAGACTCCCTCTGTTGGCTGGCCGACGGTGAGGACTCGAGAGTTGTTACTGTCTTGAGAGGCTGGATTGAGGGTTTGCCCCGAGGGGTCGACCAGTTCGGTGAGGAGGTTGCCCGAATCCCAGCTCAAGGCGGTGGAGCAGCGCCGGGCGAAGACATCGACCGGGATTTCAATTTCCAGGCTGCTTCCGGGAGCGATGGTTAATCTCTGGCTAAGGAGCACGTCGTCCCCTTGTACGGCCGTAGCCTGCTGGACAATTGCCGAGGCCAGATCTTCGTCGTTCTCCACGACCACAAGAGTACCGCCGGTTTGCTCGGAAGCCGTCTTGAGCTGAGCGGCATCGATGTTGGAGCCTAGTGCCACCGATTGCAAAGTGAAATCGGCCGTGGCTACTTGGGCGGCGGCGGTTGCCGGGTCGGTCCCGGTGTTGTGCTCTCCGTCCGTTAGCAAGACGATTATTCCCGGCTCAGGCCGGTCGGCTTGCGCTTCAAGTTGTCCCAGTCCGCTGAGGATACCGCCGCCGATGTTTGTGCTGCCGGACGCACTCAGGGAGGTGATGGCGCTGAGCGCCGTGGCGCGGTTGCCGGCATCGAGAGCTTGCATCGGGAAAACAACCGACGCGTTTGTGGAGTACACGGAAATACTGAGTTTATTGCCATCTTCCAGCAGTCCCACTACCTGTGCCGCAGAACTCTTCATGCTGGACAAGCGCGAGCCGTCCATGCTTCCTGACACGTCGAGCACGAGGGCGACCGCAGGAGCACATTTGAGAACCTCCAGGTCCACGGTGGAGGCGGCGGTGGGTCCTTGGTCGGCTCCGGCCTGTGGCAGACTGATGACGACACCTCTATCCTCAAGGCTCTTTTGGAGCACTCGCCAGCAGTCGCGATAATATTTGGCATGCTGGTCGTTGAGATGGAGGTTGCCGAATTCGCCACTATCTAGGAATTTGGTTGTGACGTTAGTGGCTACTCCCTTGTTATGGCGAGTGTGATGTAGCTCGGTGCAAAATTCGGTCTTGCCGGTGTTGACGTCGAATCCGGCGTTCATAATACAGGCGCTGCCGAAACCGTTCTCTCCGGTACAGAAGAACATGGGGCCGCTGATCGCGCTGCTTGGGTCGGTCACCTCTTCTGGAACGTTGATCTCGACGATGCCGGGTTCGAGTTGCGTGTAAACCGTCTGGCCCTGATACTCATCCATGAGGCCGAATAGAAAGTGGCCGAGTTCGTGGACGAGAGACATGGAGCCGTCTCCACCTATTAAGTCCGGAGGGAGAAGATGGTCGGAGTAAAGGTCGATGTGGGCATTACGAATACCGAAGCCATTCACCACAGCCTGGGCCGTTCCAAAAGTATCGTGGACCACGATGTCGGCGAGCGGTCTATTGGCCGGGCAATTTACGTAGATTTCGACTTTTCCGATTTCCAGTTGGCCTTCGGTGGCATCGAAGAGTCGGTTTGAAGCCGACTGCAGCAGTGGCCTGATTCGTTCGGGATCGGTTTCGTCGTAGTCGTAGTGAACGACCAGGTTTAGTTTTGCGGGAGTTCCGGGTTCTATATCACCGGCTACGGCCGTGCCTAAAGCACAAAGCAGCATCAGTAGAAGCAGTAGCACTCGATTGACTATTTTCATTACAGATTTCCTTTGTTATGATCGGCCGCGGTCCGAAGGAAACTGTGATTCCAGCGTCCTTTCGCTTTTCCACACTTCACCTGTGACCAACAAATAGCTACAGCCCTGTAGCGCGTATCGCCCGCTGGGCGGCAGTTGGTCTGCCAAGTACCACTTACAAGGAGTATCCGCCGCCCGTCGGAGCAAACTTGACAGACTCGAGGGCGGTTGCTCAGTTTGATAGCTTTCGTCTTCAATGCCTAGCAGGTAGGCCGCTTTGGCATCGGGTCGAGTAGACATCGACTCACTCAACTGGGACAGCTGTTCTTTCAACGTTTTCAACGAGCCGTGATAGAGGTGCGAGGGATGTATCCAGACTGTTCGCCTTTCATTGGGGAGCCTCACCGAAAGACCCGTAGCATACTCCTCGTATGCTATCTGTGGCGTGAGGTTCTTCTCAAAGAAACTCTCGGTTTCGGCAAAGAAGTCAGTCGGCAGAGCCTGGCACAGAGCCGTCCATTGAGACTCCGACAGTCTTCCTGTTTTGAGTTCCTGGAATTGGCCGTTTCTGAAGATTGCAGAGGTAGACTCCCCGGACGGCGACAGCCACAGGTATCGATCTGTGCCAAGTCCTCTAAATCGAACAGCGATAGAGTCTGGTCGCTGGTGAAGTGCCGGAGATGACTCCGGCCGCCCTCGGGAGAAGAGAGCGATTCCGGCAATACAAATAACAAGAGTAGCAATAGAAGCCGTCTTAAAATGTTTGCGTGACGAATAAGTCAATCATCCCTCCCCAGGGATCGCTGTCTTTACCAGGGGAGTGGCAAATCCTTCTGTGGTGATTCGCTTGGTAGGCTCAACGAAAGAGGCCCCGTGGAGTATCCACGAGGCCGCTTCGAACCCCTGAGGGGCTTCACGCGTTACCGCTTGTTCATCAACGAATAGATCTTCCGAGGATACTCCGCCATCTCCCGATACTTCCCGTGCGCTCCCCCTTTGTAGACGAGCACGCAGGCTTGAAAGAGCGGAGAGTCGGCCGGACCGGTCCCCACCAGGGCGTTCCAGTCGAGAGGGTTTTTGCCCATCTCCACGGCCTTGGCCATCGCTCTCATAATCGTGCCGCCGCCTCCGTTGTAGCTGGCGAAGCCGAGATGCAACAGATTGTCTCCGGTGGGCGTCCCTACCGCCTGGTAGTGCTGATGGACGGTGGTGCCGTAGGAGAGCTTCTTGTCGGGCCGACCGAGGAGGATGCCGTAATAGTTGTCGGGTTGCAGCACGACCATCTGCTTTTCCGCCAGGACCTTCACGCCGACGGGGATGGCTTTCTCCGGGATCAGTCGTTCGTCCACGGGAGAGAGGGAGAGGCCGAATCTCTTGGCCGTATCTGGAGAGAGTTGGACCAGGCCCGCACAGCCGGTGCGGCTGTAGGCGTTGGTTTTGAAGGCCGACTCCACGGCGATCAGGGCCTTGAACATCATGGGGTCAAGGGGGTTCTCCTGGTCGGTCCAGTGCTCGGCGATGGCTTGCTCGATCAGGCCGTTGTAGGCGTTTTCAGCCGGTCCGTAACCCCAGTTGGTTTGGATATCCCCGTAAGCAGGGCTGTGGTTGACAACCGGTTGCACCGAGAGCGGCGGTCCGGCGCTGGCCGGAGCACTCAAGAATCCGCACATGGCCGAGCCCAGAAGAGTGGTCGTGAGAAGCGCTTTACTAAATCTAGAAATCCGTTTGCGAAAACACATAGACGTCCATGTTCTCAGGGAGGGGGGCTCTCCCTACCATGTCGGAGGAAATTCAATTTCTGGTATCTTTAGCGGATTCGAAAAGAACAAAGCGGTTTCCGGTGGGTTCGAAATAGATCAGCACTCTGTGCTCGGGGTAGGCGAAATAGCCCTGCGTACTCTCTCCGACCGCTCGGCTCGTCCCGCCCATGTTCGCTTTGCCGAGCGCCTGTTCGACTCGCTCTGGCGTCCAACTTCCGGCATCCTGCCCGTCGATCTCGGGCACCCCGCCTTCCAGGCGGTAGACAGAGCCGGACTCATCGTAAACGACATCGATACCGGCACTATCCATACGATAGAAGCGTTCGCCCCATTGGCCGGTACTGAAATGCCGGTAGTCGAGATGCTCCAGGTGCGAAGCGACGTTTTCTCGGGTGTCCTCCAGACTGAGTCCGGAGATGGTGACCCTCGGGGACGGTCGACAAAAACCGTAAATAGCCGCAATGACGGCAACCGTGAGAGCGAGAATAAAAAAATCTCTCAACTTTGCCAAAAACTTAGGTTTAGGGGTCGACCTACTCACCAATATAAGTTACCATACGCAACTGTTTGGAGAAACAGCCGAGCTACATGAGCGTTTCATGAGACGTTCATGCAGGAATTCGACAGTTTTTCTTGACACGTAGCAGGAGTTTAGCAGGGTTTCTAGGATAGGCGCGATTCGACCACAGCCTGTCTTGGATGGCCTATTTGTGTCTGGACGGCTGAAAGAGGAGCAAGAACAAGCTCCACGGAGGAAAAACCGAACAATATGGATGTCAACAATTTTGATGCTTTAGAGATCAAGCTGGCTTCGCCCCGACAGGTCCGTGAATGGTCCTACGGTGAGGTGAAGAAGCCGGAGACGATCAACTATCGGACGCTGAAGCCCGAGCGCGACGGCCTCTTTTGCGAGAGGATCTTCGGTCCCATTAAGGACTGGGAATGCGCCTGTGGTAAGTACAAGCGGATCCGTTATAAGGGTGTAATCTGCGACAAGTGTGGCGTAGAGGTCACCCGCTCCAAGGTGAGACGTGAGAGAATGGGTCACATCGAGGTCGCCTCGCCTGTGACTCACATCTGGTATTTCAAAGGAGTCCCTTCTAGACTGGGTCTGCTCTTGAACATGTCTCCCCGTATGTTGGAGAAGGTGATCTACTTCGCTTCCTACGTGGTCATCGATCCGGGTGATACCGATCTGGCCAAGAACAGCTTGCTCACTGAGATGGAGTATCGCGAAGCGCGCGAGAAGTACGGACCGGTTTTCCGGGCCGGCATGGGCGCTGAAGCAATCAAAGAGATGCTCCAGGAGCTGGACATCGAGGAGCTGTATCACGAGCTGCGTGAAGGCGTGAAGACCCTGACCGGTCAGAAGCGCACCAAAGCCGTCAAGCGCCTTGAAGTCGTCAACGCCTTCCGCACCTCGGGCAACTTGCCCGAATGGATGGTGCTGGACGTCATCCCGGTCATTCCTCCGGAATTGCGACCGATGGTTCAACTCGACGGTGGCCGTTTCGCCACTTCCGACTTGAACGACCTGTACCGCCGGGTGATCAACCGGAACAACCGATTGAAGCGACTGCTCGATCTGGGAGCTCCCGAGATCATCGTGAAAAACGAGAAGCGAATGCTGCAAGAGGCGGTGGACGCGCTGATCGACAACGGCCGACGGGGCCGTCCGGTCACCGGTCCGAACAACCGTCCGCTCAAGTCGCTCTCCGACATGCTCAAAGGTAAGCAGGGGCGTTTCCGTCAGAACCTTCTCGGAAAGCGGGTCGACTACTCCGGTCGTTCCGTGATCGTGGTAGGTCCCACACTCAAACTTCACCAGTGTGGTCTGCCTAAAGAGATGGCTCTGGAGCTCTTTAAGCCGTTCGTGATGAAGAAACTGGTCGATCGCGGCCTGGTTCACAACATCAAATCGGCTAAGCGCATGGTCGAGCGCGTGGTGCCCGACGTATGGGACGTCCTGGAAGAGGTGATCACCGATCACCCGGTCCTCTTGAACCGCGCACCTACTCTTCACCGTCTGGGTATCCAGGCTTTCGAACCCGTGCTGGTAGACGGAAAAGCGATCCAACTTCACCCTCTGGTCTGTACTCCGTACAACGCCGACTTCGACGGCGACCAGATGGCCGTGCACCTGCCGCTCTCGGCGGGCGCTCAGGCTGAGGCTCGCATCCTGATGTTGTCCTCCAACAACATCCTGCAGCCCGCTTACGGTAACCCGGCCACCGTGCCGAACCAGGATACCGTACTCGGGATGTACTACCTGACCATCGAAAAGCACGACTCCAAAGGCGAAGGCAAGTATTTCTCCTCCATCGAGGAGGCGGTGCTGGCCTACGAAGAAGGTGTGGTAGAGCTTCAGGCTCCGGTCAAGATCATCATCGACGGCAAGATCGAGGACACCACCGTGGGACGGGCTATCTTCTGGCGAGCCATCCCGGCCGCCATCAAAGACGGCTCCGATCCCTTCGAAGACGCCTACGATGGTCCCGACCCGCTGGGCGAGCCAGGTGAACTGCTGACCTACGATTACATCAACAAGACCTTCGGTAAGAAGGACCTGGTTAAGCTAATCAAGCGCGTCCACGATCACCACGGCAACAATCGTACCGCTCGTCTGCTGGACAAGATCAAAGAGTACGGTTTCCGCTACGCCACCAAATCGGGCTGTACGATCTCCGTCACAGACATCCGGATCCCACCGGAGAAGCCGGGAATCCTGGCTTATTCGGACAAGCGGGTGAAAGAACTCGATAACTGGATCAACATGGGCTTCATCACCGAAGAAGAGAAGTACCACAGCTTGAAGACCATCTGGTCGCAAGCGACCGACGGCATCGAAAAAGCGATGATGCGTCACCTGGACCGCTTGAACTCGGTGTTTATGATGGCCACTTCCGGCGCTCGTGGTAACCCCGCTCAGGTAAAACAGATCGGTGGTATGCGTGGTCTGATGGCTGACCCGACCGGTCGGATCATCCCGCTGCCGGTACGGGCCAACCTTCGTGAAGGTCTGACCGTACTGGAGTACTTCATCTCGACTCACGGTGCTCGAAAGGGTCTGGCCGACACCGCTCTGCGGACGGCTGACTCCGGTTACCTGACCCGTCGACTCATCGACGTCTCTCAGGATGTGATCATCCGTCTGGACGACTGCGAAGAGCTTCACGGTAAGTGCGACGTGGTCGAGGTCACCGTTGGTGCCAACGGAAACGACATCAAAGTTCCCCTGTGGGAGCGTCTGTCGGGTCGGGTGGCGGCCGAAGAGGTGGAGTACGAGGACAAGGACGGCAACAAGAAATCGCTGGTGGAAGGCAAGCTCATCTCCGAGGAGGCCGCTATCGAGTGTGCCGACTGGTTGATGCGCGACGTCGATACCAGTGTGGACAATCCGGTCTTCCCGCAAGTTAAGGTCCGTTCTCCGCTGGGCTGTCGAGCCATGCACGGGCTGTGTGCCAAGTGCTACGGTAAGAACCTGGCTACCGGTCATCTGGTGGAGATCGGGGAGACGGTCGGTATCATCGCCGCCCAGTCCATCGGTGAGCCTGGTACCCAGCTGACGCTGCGAACCTTCCACACCGGTGGTGTGGCAACCGAAGACATCATTCAGGGTCTTCCGCGGGTTGAAGAGCTTTTCGAAGCTCGTAAACCTAAAGGTCACGCTCTGCTGTCGGAGCTTTCCGGAGTCGTCAGTCTGGACGAGGCCAAAGGTCTGCGCCAGATCAACGTGACCGCTCCCTCCGGCGAGCAGGTGAGCTACGGCGTACCGTTCTCGGCTCGACTGGCCGTGCGCGACGGTACCACCGTCGAGCTCGGTACTCAGCTGGTCGACGGCTTCCTGAACCCCCACGAAATTCTGCGTCTGCGCGGTGTGACTCACTGTCAGCGCTACATCGTGGACCAGGTTCAGCAGGTATACAGAGACCAGGGTGTGGATATCAACGACCGTCACGTGGAAGTGATCGTTCGCCAGATGCTGAAGAAAGTTCGCATCGAAACCGGCGGCGACACCGACATGCTTCCGGGCTCACTGCAGGATCTGTTGATTCTGCAGGCCGAGAACAAGAAGACCGTGATGGAGCAAGGCGGAGAACCCGCCGAAGCCACTCGCGTGCTGTTGGGCGTGACCAAGGCGTCGCTCGCTACCGAGTCGTTCCTCTCGGCCGCTTCCTTCCAGGAAACGACCCGAGTGCTCACCGACGCAGCCATCAAAGGTAAGCGCGATGAGCTGCGCGGCTTGAAGGAAAACGTGATCATCGGTAAGTTGATCCCCGCCGGTACCGGTATGACCGAGTACCGCGAGATCGAGACCGAGATCCCGCGCGATCCTTCCGCTGTTCAACAGGCCACCACGCCGGAAGACATTCTGGCGGCCGAACTCGGCGCTGCTCTGGGCGAACGATAGAACGTCCTTAGCAAACAGAAAAGCCCCGGATTTTCCGGGGCTTTTTTTGTATAGGGCAGAGATGATGCCTCTCCTTCGCTTTAGGATATCCGTCACACGTATACCCCGCAACGGTGCGACGAGCCGACTCCACCGCCGACTGCAGGCCTTATTTTTGGGTCAAGGAGACAAGAGAAGATGACCGATAAGGATAAAAAGAAAAAGAAAAAATCTGACGACGAGCTCAAGATTCATCTTGACCCGATGGAGTGGGGCGAGAAGAAGAAAGACGATTCTGACAAGTCGAAATAGCCCGGCGATTTCGAGAGTCAGAGCGACCCAAGTTCCAAATGCTGGAAGCGGCAGTCGGATGTCTTGATGGCCTTGAGGAGATTTTTGCGCAGCCCCGGATGTTGGTTCATGAGATCGGCGACGGGGCCGCTCTCTTTGTATTTGACCGAACCCGCGATGGGCAGGTAGGTGGTGGTGAGGACCAGGGTGTTCCATCCACCTAGTACAGGTCCGGGTATGTCGGAGAGTTCGTCCTGGCGACGGCGAACAGCGAGTGCAATATCCTTGAGAAGTTGATTCACCCAATTGCGCTTGGCCAGGAATTGCTCGGTCCGTCTGAGTTCCAAGCCTCCGAGGTCCGAGGCGCAGTCGGTGGCATCGACATAGAGTTCCAGGGAAAACGGACTCTGGGGGCCGGGTAGTCTCTCCTCTTTCACGATAACTCCGTCGCGCAGCCAGTGGAGCGAACTGCTCTTGTAAAATTCGGTGGGCTGTGGACTGAGGCGCAACGTCTTGTGTTCGATTTGATAGTGATAAACAACGCGCCAGAAGGCGGAAACACGAGGGTAGACTCGTTCGCTCTCTCTTAGGAAGTAAGGCAACTCGATGCCCTGTTCGTACTCGAAGTAGTCCCAAGATACGGGAACGGAAAACCAGTTCGAGCTCTCGGCCAGGAAGAGATCGATAGAAGAACCGTCCAGTTGAAGCTCGTAGGGAACTCCGAACGATTTAACAGTGAGGACGCTTGCCTCTCTCGCCCGGCGCTCGGTAGCCACGACATCCACTAAAGCTCCCCATCCCCAGGGGCTCGAATGGGTAACCTCGAGGCTGAGTCCCAGCACCGGCGATTCGACCTCATCTCTTCTGGTGGAGAGCTTCTTTCCGTCGTAGATAAGGTACTCGGAGACATGGAGGTCGGTCAGTCTCAGGACAAAACGGCGTCCATCCATGCCGCCCAGGGCTCGCAGTCCGGTGACCAGATGATCCAGGCCACGATCGTCGAGCGATCTAACGGAATCGAGACCTTTTTGCAGTTGGTACACGGAAACAGGACGAGGAAGCGCCGCATCGACTCGACACGTTCGTCTCCCCAGGGTCACATACATCGCGGAACACTCGAACGCCGTGCCAAACTGGGCCAACTTCAGTATCCAGTAGGCGGGGTCTGGTAGTTGGCTGTGGGCCAGCTTTTCGAGAGCCTTGTCGGCGGCGATCGTGAATTCACCGGTGGAATCGATGAGTCCGGTCTGTTGTTGAGAAAGGAAGCTGTTAAGGTCTCTCACTAAAAGAACGTTAGGCGCGACGGCAGTGGGTACCTACCCCGGAGCAGTTGACCGAGAGCAATGCAAACCGACGATTGAAGAAGGCCCTGTGACGAGGGCCTTCTTCATTTGTCGTGTGGTTTGAACCGTCAGGTTATTTTGGTGTTTTGAGGAGGCGCCGACGCGGGGGGCGTTTTGGTTTTGGGAGTGGTTTTGGTGGTCGGCTTGCTGCCGGGGGCCGGTCCCTTAGCCTCCTTAGTGACCACGTAGCCGTCGATCCGTTTATCTCCAAGGTCATAGACATTGCGCTTGACACTATCCGAGGAGTTGCCTTCGATGGTGTAGACTTTACCGTCCTTGACCGACTCCACCAGACCGATGTGGTCTTCGGTGCCGTCACCGTTCCAGTCGAACATGATAGCGTCTCCGGTCTTTGGTTTGTACTTGTCGGGAGTGCCGTAGACGCCTTTCTCTCGGGCCCAGTTTTCGATGGTAGGGCAGTAGTTGCGGTTGCTCAATCCGTCCAGGTCGAGCAGGCCGTGCTCGTCAATCATGTTCATGGCGAAGGCGGCGCACCAGGGAGTGGTGGCGGGGTTGATGCCGCTTTTCTGGGTGATTTTGGAGATGGCGGCCGTGTCTCTGCTCTCGTGCATTCCGATCATCGAGGCGGCCCGTTTCATCATGGCCTGGGCCCCAGGAGTAGCGTTTCCGGAGGTGACTCCGGAGGGAGCGACTGACCCGCCGCTGGAGCTTGCTCCGTAGGAGGAGGACCCGGAGCCGGGGGAGCCTCCGCTGGGTGCCCCGCCGTAACCGCCGGAACCTCCGCCGTAGCCGCCCCCGCCGCCCGCCGAGGGAGACCCGAGGAAATTTCCCAGTCCGGGGGCCAGCCCCGACTGTCCGAAGTCCGGCATCATCCCCGACATCATGGCGGTAGGGTCCATCATTTGGGCCATCATGCTCTGAGTGAGTAGCTGCATGAGCAGGTACATCATCATCTCAGCGCTGTTGTTTCCCATACCTCGCGCGCCGAAGGGGCTTTGCACCGCCGCCGGACCGGAGAAGGGACTCATGATGTTGGGAGCGGCGAAGTTTCCGGACATTCCCGGCATCATGCCGCCCATCGGATTTAGCAAGTTGATCATCAGTTGGTCGCTCCTTTGGAATTTGGAACTATTCTAGAACAGTCTGATGACTTGAAAGCGGCGTCCGCCGCCGAAACTTGAACAGAATGTGAACAGCTACCGGCTTAAAAAAGTTGCAACTGCTCGACCGGGTCAGGGGTTTCGAGGACCGGGTCTTCGGAGGAGAGCTCCAGGTTCGCACCGCTGACTCGCAGAGTGGGACAGTAGAGGCTCAGCCAGCTCAACCAGGCCCAAACGGTTTGAGTACGCCGAGCGGCCGTGGCCGTTGCCAGAGAAGTCGCCCTCTGCACCACCACCTCCACCTGCTCGCGGCTGAGGGTGCGGTCGGGAGCGAGGAGCAGGTTGGAGACGATCTCTTGCATCACGGGAAGTCTCAAGACGACTCTGCAGAGAAGACGATGGCGGACTTCGGGAGCGCAGCCGATATAGAGCTCTCCGTCGGATGTGAGGTTGCCGGACTCGTCTAAAAGGCCCAGGGCTCGGCAGGCGTCGAGATAGTAGCGCCCCTGGCGGGGTGAGAACTCAAAGATCTCAGCGAGTTTCTCCGGTGTTCCGTGGCCTTCGGCGGTCAAGAACGGGATGATGGCGATCTTGTCCAGTCGATCGGCTTGGGGAAACGGGCAGTCTCGCTTGACCACGATCGGTTCGTAGGGGAGGTGTCGAGAGGTGATGATACGGTAGGCGCCGGCTCGGACCAGTCGGGGCGAGGCGTATCGATGCGGAGGATCGAAATCGTACTCCCGAAACCGATAGATTTCATCCACGGGATCGTAGGTGAAGAACACCGAGCGGATCTGTTTGCTGGTCTGGGTGGCCCAGAAGCGAAACGGGTAGTACAGCTGTCGCAGATGAAAATCGTCGCACTCTCCGATCTTGGCTTCCACCAGAGTGACCGAGCGGCGTCCTTCGAATCCACCATCGATCTCTACCTGCACCCCTTCGGCCTCCAGCTCGTGACCGGCGATTTCGAAGCTGAAATGGGGACTGCGCTTGCGTCCCCTGATAGTGGGGTAGAGGGTCTCTTCACCCAGAAAATGTCCGAGAAGTCCGGTGTTGAACGCGATGTCCAGATGCTGCATCTCGGAGATACCGGTGCGGGTGGTCTTCAATTCAAACTGGGTGCGGCGGGAGTACTCTTCCACTGTTCCGCAGGACTCGGGTTGATGGTAGCCCTGGCCCTTGATGAGAGCGTACAAGCCGTTCTTGAGCGGCAGAATGAAACGTCCCGTGTCCCGCAACACCGGAGGCAGCTTGGAAGTGTGATCGAACTTCATCATCAAGCGCGGCTCCAGGCCGGTGAGTTCTTTGATTTCATCGGCTGTGATGAGTTGAAGATCGCCTTCCAGCGGGATCTTCTCCCAAGCCTGATGGAGACGGCTCAAGAGACGACGAGGAGCTCCGACACCTTCTGGCGTCGATCGGCCTTGGAGTTGATGGCCCGGGGAGCCATGATGACGTGTTGTTCGAAACCCTTGTAGAGTTCCCTCACGATGGGAGTGTCGCTGTTAGAGAGGCTAACCTTGACTCCTCGTGCAGCCAGCTCTCGGAAGGTCTCCGCCAGGCGTTTTTGGTCGTCGAGGGTGAAGTTTTCTCGGGTATAGGAGGTGAAACTGGAAGTGGTGTTGAGCGGCACGTAAGGTGGATCAAAGTACACCAGATCACCGGCCTGAGCGCCGCTGACGGCTGCCTCGAAACAGCCCCGGCTGAAAGTCCCGTGCTGAAGGGCTGCCGAGGCGGCTCGCAACCCCGCCGGATCGCAAATGAGAGGGTTCTTGTAACGACCCATCGGGACATTGAACTCACCCTTGGAATTGACCCGATAGAGCCCGTTGAAGCAGGTCCGGTTCAGATACATCAGCCGGGCCGCGCGGTTGACCGGCTTCATCTGTCTCTGCTTCTTGGCCCGAGTGTTGTAGTAGTAATCTTTGCCGTGTCTTTTGGCGTGCTCTTCGAGCTTTTCGATGAGGCTTTCACAGTCGTCCCGCAGCACGCTGTAGAAGTTCACTAATTCCGGGTTGACGTCGTTGAGGAAGACCGGCGTGTCGTCGAGCATTCCTCGGCTGAACAACCAGAAGAAAACCGCACCCCCGCCGAAGAAAGGTTCGAAGTAACGTCTGAACTCTTCGGGGAAGTACGGTTCGTATTGGGCCAGCAAACGTCGTTTGCCCCCCGCCCATTTTAGAACGGGGGCTGCCGACGCTGTGGAGCTATCGCTGGCGGAACTAGGCACAAAGCGCCGTTCGGGCCCGCTCTAGTTCACCCTTTCCAAGACCACGTCCACCTTCTCAGTTTTGTTTTCTCGCACGTACTCTACGGTGACCTTGTCGCCCACCTTCTTGGTGTCCAGAAAACGGAACAGGTCGTCCACGGTTTTCACACGCGTCTCATCGAGGCGCACGATCACATCGCCCAGACGAACCTCGCCGAATCTGGTGCGCGCGGTGGCTCGTAGTCCGGCTTTTTCTGCCGGCCCGTCGGGCACCAGGCTGAGCAGGAGCAAACCGTCGATATTCAGTCTCCGGGTCACGTCCGGGCTGGCGATAGTCAGACCTAAACCGGGTTTGGTGACTTTTCCGTGCTCCAGGATTTCCGGCACCGATCGACCGATATGGTCCACCGGCACGGCGAAACCGATGCCCGCGTAGGCACCTGAAGGGCTGAAGATAGCGGTGTTCATTCCGATCAGTCGTCCGTTGGAGTCCAGCAGAGGCCCTCCTGAGTTGCCTGGATTGATGGCGGCGTCGGTCTGGATGACGCCTTGAATAGGACGTTGGGTAGGGGAGCGAATCTCTCTATCTAGCCCGGAAATCACTCCCGTGGTCAGCGTGTGGTCGAATCCGAAGGGGTTGCCGATAGCCATCACATGTTGTCCAACCTTCAATCCGTTGGATTTGCCGACAGGTATCGGCTTCAGTTGGTCGGCGGGAGCCTCGATCTTGATGACCGCGAGGTCTTTCTCCGGCTCGAAGCCCACGGGTTTGGCTTTCCAGACCGAGCCGTCGGCCAGAGTGACCTCAACGTCGCTGGCTCCGTTCACCACGTGGAAATTGGTGATGATAGTGCCGTTCTTGTCCCAGATGAAACCGGAACCGCTGCCTTGGGGGATACTGGTGACGTCTCGGCTGAAGCCGATTCTTCGGACTCCGATGTTGGTGACGTAGACCACCGAGGGAGCCAACCTTTCGAACTGGTCGATGGTCTGCTGCTCCAGGTCGTGGAGGGCAAACTCGGTGGGTTCTTTCTCTTCTTCGGTGGCGGCCACAGAGTCGGGAGTCTCTGTTTCGGTGGGCTGAGCGTAGGTGACATCCCCACAACCCACCAGATAAGTTGTTGCCACAAGTATAAGAAAAACGAGCAGAGCGAGTCTTCTCACTGAATACATCTCCTTTCAAAACTTTCCGTCCCTTTATAGCAAACAAACCCCCTCTTGGGCCACTCGTTTCGTCCAAGATAAATCGGTTTACAACTCTGTAACTTTCAGAAATTTTTAAGGATGTAATCTATGCTCTAGAGGCAAGGGATCCACCCCCCTCACGAGAGAGGTCATATGCAAATTCTGAACCGCATTCCCAAGAAGATGAGAGCATATCACGAACAGCGTATGCAGACGTCCCCGGTGGATAAAGTCAAGCTGGGTCAGGATTACTATGACGAGGAAGGCGACGCCGCCGATCGAGACGCCTTCTACGCCTCGGTGAAGGACAGTTTCGATTCCGGTGACGGCCAGGCCATTTACAGGGACCTCAACAAACTCTTGAGTAAGAACCACCGCTCTCTGGGTTATAAGGAAGCCCGCAAGCACCTGTACGGTCACGTGGACCGGCGGCCCGACGGCGGTCTCTACTACCTCTACTCCGGCGACGGAATCAAGAACGAGTCCGAGTTCACCGAACCCGCCAAGCACAACCTTGGAAACTACAACTGCGAACACGTCGTGCCCCAGTCCTGGTTTCAGAAGGCCAGTACACCCAAGTCGGACCTTCATCACCTCTTTACCGAACAGGTCCAGTGCAACGGAAGCCGCGGAAACTATCCGCTCAACGAGACCGAAGGCGAGACCCTTCCCGCTTGCGGCATTGTCGACCACAACGGAGCACAAACTTTCGAACCCAAAGCCGGTAAGGGTGAAGTCGCTCGGGCTACGCTCTACTTCATCACTCGTTATCCCGGTGAAGTCGGCGACAGCGCCCACGAGACCCAGAAGCACGATCTTCAGCAGCTTTTGCAGTGGCACGAGCAGTATCCGGTGACCGACTATGAGCGCCACCGAAACGACGCCATCGAAGATGTCCAGGGCAACCGAAACCCCTTCATCGACTTTCCCGAGTTGGCCAAGAAGGTCGACTTTTCTCAGGGTTTCGGCGGGTAGTTAGCCGAGCAACACTTTCCGGGCCTCGGCGACGTTTTGAGGTCGATGGTTCGGATGGAGCTGCATGAGCTTGCAGATGCCTGCCCAGGTCCGGTCGCTGACCGTGTCGTTGAACTGTCGCAGATCCGGCATTTCTGTTTTCTTTGAGCCGCGTTTCCAGGCCGGTATCGGCTCTTTCCCGCTGAGGAGAAAGTAGAGCGTGCCACCGAGAGAGTAGAGATCGCTTCGCGCGTCGGTGGGCGCCCCTCCGTATTGTTCCAACGGAGCGTAGGCCTCCGTACCCATTCCTTTGACGATCGGCTGAGTGCCTTTGCTGGGATCCAGCAGCTTGGCGATTCCGAAGTCGATAAGCCGGAGATGGCGATCGGTGGAGCTGAGCATGATGTTGTCCGGTTTGAGGTCTCTCACGATCACCGGAGGCGATTGCGTGTGGAGATAATTGAGGACGTCGAGAAGTTCCTCAGCCCAGATGAGGACTCTCCGCTCGGAAATGGGGCGGGGAGCTAGCTCCACCACTTGAGCAAGCGTGCGTCCGTCCACGTACTCCATGACCAGATAGTGGTGCCCACGCTCTTCGAAATAGTCGCTGACGGAAGCCAGGTTTCGATGATCCAATCCCCCCAAGAGCTGCGCTTCATGGTTGAACTGCTCTTCGAACTGTCGTTGCTTCTCCAGAGTGTCGGTGACCTTCAAGAGCTCTTTGACGGCCACGTGCTTGCGGAGGCGGGTATGGACGGCCAGATAGACGTTTCCCATACCGCCGGAGGCGATCAGCTTTTCGATTTGGTAGCGTCTTTGCAGGGTGACACCCGGTACCAACATACCGCCCGAGTTCGAATCCCACAGGCAATTTACATTTTTGAAACGATTCGCGCTCCTCGAACCCATAGACTTAGAGACGGAGCGGGGGCTCCCGAGGAGAAACATGTGTAATTCGGTCAACCATAACCACGCTCACAGAGCTTGTCAGACTCAGCCAAAGCGAGTCGACAGAAGCCCGGAGAAAGCCTACCGAGTCGAAACGGTCAAGGGACCCGACGGTTCGGAGCAGATTCTTTCGGTGAAAGATGCAGGTCGGGCCATCTCTAAAGACGAGGTGGTCTTGCAGTCGACCCCGTTCGGTCTCGACTGCAATGAGGGCGGGACCGAAGAGGTCTACTTGGAAAGATACGTAGCCGAGTCGGCTCTCAGCGAAAAAGAGCAGGCCAAGTACGCGGAAAAGCTCTTTAAAAGTAGACCGGAGTGGGAAGGCGCCGAAGTGCGTACCCTCATCAATCAAGGTCCCACCGACAACCGCATCGACCTCACCATTGTGGGCGACGGCTACACCGAAGCCGAGAAAGCGCGCTTCTTCTCCGACGCCCGCCGCCTGACGGACGATATGTTTGTGGGCCAGACCTTTGCTTCTTATCTGCCTCTTTTCAACGTGCACGCCGTGTTCGTACCTTCCAACGAGTCCGGTCTCACCGACGTGGAGCGCAAAGACACCGCACTCGGGCTCTATCGTTCCCCCCAGGGGTCGAAGCGCGGTGTCATGCCAGGCAACCGAGGCGCTATCGAACGAGCGCTCGATCTAGCTCCCGACACGGACTACCCGATTCTGGTAGCCAACGACGATTTCTATGGTGGTTTAGGCGGCCGTTACGCCATCACGACTCGCAGTCACAACTCAGGTACCATGGTTCTTCGTCACGAGCTCGGCCATAATTTTGGTCGGGTGGGAGAAGAGTACGACGGCGGCCAGGTCTATCGCGGAGCGAACCACAGCAGCTCCAAGAATCTTCCCTGGAGTCACTGGACGGACGGCGGTGGTCAGGTCCACGAAGCGAAGAATCTGGCTCGCGGCTATCCCTGGCAGAATCTTAAGGAAGGTCCGGTCAATGTGGATTTCACCGTACCGGAAGGCGACGAGAAAGGCCCGATGCAGATCGGGATCGACATCTCCTCGGTGGGCTGGGAGTCTCCCGGCGACGTGGAGATCCTGGTGGACGGCAAGCCTCAAAAATACGAGGGAGTCTATACCGAAGACCGCAGCTTCTTCCGTCTCAAGGACGCCCAGTCTTTGCCCGCCGGAAAACACCGCATCACGATTGCCGAGAAAGACGCCGATGGCGACAACGTGCTGGCCTCGGTGAGGGTGAACGCTTATCCGGCCGACTACGACTTTACGGCCGACAAAGTGGGCGGATTCCCCTCGTTCGACGCTTACGGACGCCACGTCGGATACCGCCCGACTCACGAGTCCTGCCTGATGCGCAATATGCGCTCCACCGAATTCTGTTCGGTGGACAAGGAGAACATGTGGCACGAGTTTCTCAACCGTGTGGACCTGATCGACGAGGTCAAAGTGACTCCGGTCAAAGGCAAAGACGGTAAGGTGGAAAGACTTATCAGCGTGGAGACTCCCGACCTGGAAGGGTTGAGCGTGCGTTGGTTTGGCGAAGAGAAGGCCGAAGACGGCAGCACTCGTGAAGTCCAGCTGAACCATCTACAAGGTCAGAGTCAGTGGATAGCCCACGACGGCGAGGATGCGGGTAAGTACCGGGTGGAAGTGAGCTTCGCCAACGACGAAGTGAGACGCTACTCGGACAAATTTCAGACCAAAGAAGAGTTCACTCTGTCTTAAGTAAGAACATCGCTTTGGCGGGGAGCCCGTTGATATAGGACGGTTGGAGTGGGGCGAAGCCTTCACCACAGTGCTCTACCGTGGTGCAGAACAGGTGGAGGCCTCCCGGAAGATGCATCAGGGCGTAGTCCGTCTCGTTGGCTGCCCAGATCTGGTCTTCTTGAGAGCAACGAGGCAGATGAACTCCCGGTTGGTCGGCCAGGTACGCTAGAACCTCCGGGTATCGTCCGTTGGTCGCCTTGTATTTCTCCAGAAGAGGCACCAGCGACCTTAGATTGTCTCCACAAGCCATGGAGCCGCTGCCGGTCGAAGCCAACCTCACTCCGGAGGTTCTCGAAGCGGCGGGGTAGTGTGGGATGGGGTGGGAATCGCCTTCACAGACCAGGCCGTACCAACGGAAGTCGATGGTCACCGCGTATCTGTAGCTCTTTCCGGAGACCGGGCAAGAGATAGGTACCGCGATTTCGTCCAGGTTTTCCGGATATTTTTGATCGTGAAAGTGGAAGTGAGTCTCAAGCTGTTCGGCCAGTTCGCTCATTCGGGCGGCGCAGGACACCAAGCCTTGGTCTTCCGGGATGAGCCGGATGACGCTGGGTAAGTAAGACAAGTCGATCGGTCGCCAGTCCAGCGCGTCTCTTTGCACGATGAGAGCAAACGGCTCTTGTTGGCCTTCATAGAGAAGAAGCGCCCTTCCGGTTTTCGCCAGAAGATGGGAGCGGGTAAACGCGGCGCCGGCCAACTGCTGCTCGAATTCGGCCGGGGGCGATTGGAGATAGCGCTGCCCTAGTTTGTCCAATTCGGACGTACCGGGTAGGTCGTCCAGTCGAACCCTTCCCGGTACCAAACCCATCAGAAAGAACTCGGCGTGCTCTTCTTGCTCGTCGTAGGCCACCACCAGATCGTTTTCGAAATAGGCGAAGACCCGGTCTACCGATTCCCCGCCGGCGTAGACGTCGTAGGTGGCGACGGCTCTGAGACCGTTCCGGCGATAGTCACGAAGACGAAAATCGAGGTCTTTTCGGGCGATCTGCTCGAAGACTCGGTGGCCGCTGTCGATTTCATCCGACCAACAGGTGGGAGTGTGGAGGTCGACCAGCTTTTCTTCGTCTCGAGCCTTCCAAGCTTGCTCGAGGTCTTCGCCCGGGTGCGCTGAACCGACATTAATAAGAAAAAGAAAGAGCGCACCCCACAACCAGTTTGGGAGCGCGCCTTTCCATTTCATGGGAGTGGGAGTGTCGTTAGAGCGCGTCGATGGAGGTGACGGTGAGGATATTTCCACCGGCTTCCACGGTTGGCTCTTCGTTGCCGCTGACTTTCACTTTCTTATTGACGAACTTGTTGAGATCGATCTTGCCGTTTTCCGTTTGCAGGATCACCACCATCTCACCGGAGTCGTCCACAAGTTGATGGGTGCCTTGCATGAAAATGGACATTCCCATCGGTTCAACTTTGCCAGTATAGCTTTTCATCATTGTCTCCTTTTGTTTGCAACAGTCCTTGGGCGGGTCGGCCATGCTCGGCGTGCCCAAAAGGGCAAGCAGCAGGATGGTTATCCAAAGTGTGTTGCTCTTAGTTTTTTCCGCTCGCATCAAGGGGCCTCCTGGGGCTTTATTTTTCGGTGAACTAAATTGTTTAATCGTTATGAGTACTAGTTTCCGAATCGGTTTACATTTCCCTAACATATAACTTTTCAGTTTTCTTTAAGTTCTTCATATGAACATTGTAACTCCCCACCAATGCGGGTGCGGCATCGAGCACCGAATCCAGAAAAACATCTTCAAATCCGAAGACCCGAACGCCAAGCAGTACGACCAATATAAAGTCAAGCTCGGCGACCGGTACACGCCGGTGATGGATGAGTACCACGAGATGGCCGCGGGGATGGACAAGAACAACAACGGCATCATTTCCAGCGATGAAATCTTGCCTCCGGTAGACCGAATCGGTCACGCTCAGGTGGATCAGCCGGACTTCACTTTCAGCTTCAAACATAAGATGGCAGGCTGGTCCAACCCGTGGGCCGACCAGTATCCCAGCGCCGCTCAGATCGGTTTGAAAATGGACAACCTCGCGGAGGCCAACCCCGGCCTTGTGCATAAGGTGAAACTAGGGGAGACCGCCGAGGGTCGCGACATCCTGGCCTATCGCATCGGTACGGGTGAAGAAGGTGAAAAGCCCGGCGTTTTAGTGACCGGTGGTCAACACGCTCGGGAGTGGGCCGGAAACGGAGCTGTTACCGAGTCGGTAGAGAAGCTTCTCAGCGGCTACAAAAACAACGATCCGGAAGCCAAAGAAAAGGTGGACAATCTGGAAATGTGGTTTGTGCCTATGGCCAACCCAGACGGCTACGAGTACTCTCGCAACGCCGACCCGGACTGGAGAAAGAACCGCTCCCGCCACCCCGGCTACGAGGGTGTGGGCACCGACCTGAATCGCAACTATCGCGCCGACTTCCGCTTCCACGGCGACGTGCCGAAGCGTCAAGGAGACGACGCCGGAGCTTCCGACGACCCGAACAAGCTGACTTTCCGCGGCCCTCACGCTCTGTCGGAGCACGAGACTCAGGCGATCACCAACTTCATGGACACGCGACCCAACCTGAAAGGTGTGTTGGACGTGCACGGCTTCGGCCGGATGATCCTCTTCCCGGGCGTGGAAGACAAGAGCCGCGACGCTCACTATCGGAAAGTAGCCGACAAGATCAACGCCGCTCTGGACGAGAAAAAGTACACGCCGCTTGCCATTCCGGAGTTGTATCCCACCACCGGAGATATGAGCGCCTACGGTGAGAAGCTGGGAATGCTTTCGATGGGCCTGGAAATCGGAACTTCTTTCCAGCCTCATCCGGACAAGATCAAAGACATCACCAACCGTGGTTCTAATGCGATCATCGCTTTCATCGATCAGGTGGCGGACGAGAACCTTCCTCCGGAGCAGTTGGCTAACATCGTCTAAGATAAGCTCCTTCAAGCGAGAAGCGGCCGAGAGAGGCCGCTTTTTGCGTTTCCGGACAGAAGGAGCGAAGTCGACATATCCTAAATCTCATGAGGGTGAACTGTCCGAGATGCCAAGGGAGCGGCCACTGCGCCGAGTGCGGGGGTGCTGGCTTTATTGAGTGTCCGAGCTGCTCGGGCAAGGGGACGAAGAAGACCTCCAGGGGAGCGTCCTACGCTTGTAAATCCTGCGGCGGCGACGGAAAGATGGACTGCTCGGCGAAGTGTAGCTCCTGCAACGGTAGCGGAGTTATTACGGAGGAACTCCAGAAGGAGACTCGAGAGAAGTACACGCCCAAATTCGTGAGCTACTCACCCAGCTCGGCTGTCGTCTGGCCTTTGATCATGGTCAACGTCGTTATCTTCGCGCTGGTATTCGTGGGGCCGCCTGAACTCACCGCCTCGCTCTTCTTGACCTCGCAGTCTCTTGCCCAGGGACACTACTGGGCATTCGTGACTCCCTCATTCGTCCATTGGAGCGGGATACATCTGCTGTTGAACATGTGGGTTTTGCGCTTCTACGGCCCGCCTTTGGAAGGGCTGCTGGGCAAATGGCGGTTTGTCGCATGCTATCTTTTCACCGCCCTCACGGCCTGCGTGGCGTCTTACTGGGGAAATATCGTCGTGCAGGGAAGCTATGTTGCGGGCGTGGGGGCTTCCGGTCCAATCTTCGGTATCGTGGGTGCCTACATCGCTCTCGACTATCGATGGCGCATCGTTTCCACCATCAATCTGAAGCCGTTGGTCACCTGGAGTGGTATCATTTTGCTGGTCGGGTTCGCCATGGAGTTCAGCGACTTCAACTTCATCGACAACTGGGCCCACCTGGGCGGTCTGTTGGGTGGGCTTGTCTTTAATTTGATTCTTCCCAAGCCTAAGGGGCGCTGATACCCGGAGGCAAGAGTTTTCTCTCCACCAGCGCTCCTAGCAGATGCTCGGCAACGACCCGGTGGCCTTCGGGGGTTAGATGGAAATTATCGCTGAAGAAATCTCCAGGACGAGAATTTTCTTTCTTCGAGTCACTCTCTGTTCGCTATTGCTTCCTTGAGATGGCGCGCCTCGGCGGCGGCCGCCCGCAAAGCTTCCATGGATTCTTTGCTGAGTCGGCCACGCACCGGGTTCGGCTTTTCGGACTCCGTGTGAAGCCCAGCCCCCTTCACTTTTCGTAAACGAGCCATGATCACGTCTCGGATATCCTCGGCGTTATCTACCCCCCGAAAATAGCCGGTATGGCTTGAGACCACGCCCTGCTGCTGATTGCCCTGGGTGGCCGGACTAGAGCCGCCCGCGGTCTGGACCACCAGGTCGGAAATGCCTAGCAAGCGTTGGATGGGACCCTGGTTGATAGTCACATTCTGGATATTTTTGAAAGCCATGGTGATCTCGTGGACCGTCAGGATGCCCTCTCTGATTCGGAGGCCTGAATCGGTCACCATGTACCAACGGAATTCGTAGTCCAGACGCAAGGTAAGGAAGCGGAAAAATAGGGAGACCAACCCGAAAGAAACGGCTAACAGAAAGACTCCCGCAGTAAGTTTGGCTTCGAAGGTGGCCTCTCCGCGCTCTTCGAGGGAGCTCACGAAAATGATGGTGGAGACAACAAAAACCGCACAGGTGATCAGCAGTTGGACGAGCCAACTCAGGAGAGAGTACTTGAAATAGTTCGGGGCGGCTCGAAAGGTCTTGAGATCCTTGCCTGACGGTGGAGTGGGGGTCTTTGAGACGCGGAACAACCTGATCAGGAGGTTTTTGAGAGCCTCAGGCATTTTTTTGTAAGCTCTCTCGGATCTGCTTCAGATCGCCTGCCATCTGTTGGAGTAGCTCGGTGACTTCGGAGGCGGAGTCTTCGGTTGCGGTCTCCTCCGTCTCTTCTTCGTCCTCTCCCTTGGAGCGCCGGTAAAGAAAATCTCGAAGGCCGTCGGGGTTCAGGATCCCCTCTAAGGTCATCTCCGCAGCGGCACTTCCCGATGCGGTTTGAACTTCTACGTTGGCCAATCCGAGCCAACGCTGCACAAAGTTGGAGCGGACCTGGATGTCCTGGATCCTCGCGTACGTCAAGTTTATCTCACGGCGAAAGAGAATGCCCCACCTCATGTGGATGCCTTTGTCGTCAAACTTGTACTGTAGTGTCTTGTATCGAAAGAATAAAAACGGAAAGCCCACTAGCAAAGTGGGCAACGACTGGAGAAAGTACCAGGTGAGAAGTTTTTCGTCGGGTCGGGTGAGGTTGTAGAATTCCTGATCGTCAGAAGCCATAGGGCTAACTTCGGTTCAGGGACGATCCTACCTTGATGTTATTGACTCTGTCTTCACAGGCCTGTTTCAGTCTGTCCGCCTCGCTCTCGTCGAGGATGTCGCGCTCCGTCAAGGCGTTAAGCTTTGTGAAGAACTCGTTTTGGAGGAACGCCGCTTCCGATTGGCATCGTGATTGAAAAATCTCGAGTGAATCGGTAAGCTCGGTATACAGGGCCTTCCCTTGCTCTGACAACTGATGCATCTTTCCTACTCCTCTCAGGCCTTCAACCCGGCGGATAGTTCCGTCTTACTCGGGTGACAGGTGTGGCTGGGAGCGAAGTCGAGCTTGGCGCCGGTGAATTTCGTTTTCAAAATGGATGCCAATTGACCCAAGCGTCCCTTCTCAGGCTCCCAGAAAGTCACGGTTGTGGGCTCGACTTCAATCAGAACGATTTCGTTCTTGTTTTCATCGGAAAACCAGACGTCCCAATCCTCTTGCCATAGGTCTTGAATGAGTCGGGGAGTGCCGTTGAGCTTAGCCCTTCCGGACAAGGAGACCCAAGCGTGGTCGGAGCCTCGGTGGAAGGAGAGATTGATCCGGGAATCTTTCAAGAGATTGGAGGCGGGCAGGTTGGCCTGGCTCGCCACAAACCAGATAGGGGCCTCCGGGCGCGGCTTCTGGAGGGTCATCGGTCTGCTGACGATCTCTCCCTCCGGGGTGATGCTCACGAACTGACAGAATTTGAAATCCTGAAGGAGTTCTCCAAGTTGTATGATCTCTTTGTCCATTGTTGACCTACCTTTCCCTCGCATTGTCCTCGATCCACCCGTCAAGAGACTGCCCGATTGGTACTCCTACGGGGTATACTTCCGAGGGTAACCTGAGCTGAAGGCCGTTTCCGCTGACTAGCCAACAGTTCCGGTGTGACGCCACCACCGGATAAACCGACCGCCAAGCTTAGCCCGGCTGAGTTCTTTAAGGTCTTCGGATACTCAAAACAGGCGATGCGTTTGGTTTGGGAGACCAGTCCCAAACTCGCTTTCTGGTTTGGCTTCCTTACCGTCTTCGCGGGGGTCCTGCCCGGGGCGGTGGCCTACGTCTCCAAACTCCTGGTGGACGCCGTCCTGCTAGCTTCCCAGTCCGGCGATGTGGAGCTTCGTAACTACGCATTCAAGATCGTAGGGTTGGAACTCATCCTGGTGGTGACGGTGGCGGCCTTTCAGAGGGGTCTTTCGACCTGTAGCTCCCTGCTGCGGGCGCTGCTGAGCCAGCGAGTGAACCAGATCATCTTGGAGAAAGCGCTCACTCTCAGCCTCTCTCATTTCGAAGACGCCAAGACCTACGACAAGCTCAGCCAGGCTCGAAGACGAGCATCTTCCAAGCCGTTGGCGCTGGTGGAGCGTACTTTCGGTCTTTTGCAAAACTGCATCAGTCTGGTCACCTACGGTGGGCTCCTGCTCAGTTTCAGTCCTTGGGCCGTGCTACTCCTGGTGGTGGCGGGGATCCCCTCGTTCGCGGTGGAGACGGCTTTTTCGGGAGAGGCTTTCCGGCTCTTCAAATGGCAATCTCAGGAGACTCGGCAGCGGGCCTATCTGGAGATGCTGATGGCTCGCGAAGACTACGTGAAAGAGGTGAAACTTTTCAACCTCGGTCCGCTCCTGTTGAACCGTTTCAATACCATTTTTCACACGCTGTATAAACAGGACCGCGACCTTACGTTGCGTCGCTCTTTCTGGGGGTTCGCCCTTGGACTCTTCAGTACGGTGGGTCTTTACGGGGCCTATCTTTGGGTGGTCTACGAGACCGTGCAGGGCAACATCACGTTAGGTGACATGACGATGTATCTGCTGGTTTTTAAGCAGGGGCAGGCTGCGGTCACGGCCTCCCTCACCGCGATCGGCCTGATGTACGAGGACAATCTTTACGTTTCCAACCTTTATGAGTTTCTGGCCGAGCCCGTGGAGCCGGACTCTGGTACCGCGAAGGTCGGTGCCAAGCCGGGCGACGGGGTTCGGTTTGAGGGAGTCAAATTTCAGTATCCGGGGGCCAAGGGGAACGCCCTGGACGGTATTGATCTCCATTTGAAGCCTGGTGAGAAATTGGCTTTGGTAGGGGAGAACGGTTCCGGCAAGACGACGCTTATCAAGATCTTGACTCGTCTTTATCAACCTTCCGAGGGCCGAGTGCTGCTGGACGGCACGCCGCTCCAAGAGTGGGATCTCGACACTCTCCGTGAGCGGGTGGGAGTGATTTTTCAAGATTTCGTTCGGTACCAGTTTTTGGTCGGGGAGAACATCGGAGTCGGCGATGTGGACAACTTTGAGAACGAGGAACGATGGGAGAGAGCAGCCGAGAAGGGGTTGGCTAAGGAGTTTATTCCCGATCTTCCGATGGGGTATCAGACCCAGCTTGGCCGCTGGTTTAAGGACGGCCGGGAACTCTCCGGGGGGCAGTGGCAGAAGGTGGCGCTCTCCCGGGCTTTTATGCGACTCAAGAGCGACATCGTGGTGTTGGACGAGCCGACCTCGGCCATCGACGCCGAGGCCGAGACCAAGATTTTCGAGCACTTTCGAGACGCCACCGCCGATCAGATGGCGATTCTCATCTCCCATCGCTTTTCCACGGTGCGCATCGCCGACACCATTGTAGTTTTGCAGGACGGCAAGATCATCGAAAAGGGCAGTCACGAGGATTTGGTGGCTCTCGGCGGGCGCTATGCCCAGCTGTTTGAGATGCAGGCCGCGGGCTACCGCTGAACCCCTGTGCTTCAGAGCGGAAAGAAAAGCGGCAAAAGTAGCATCGAGACCACCAGGACCAAGAGTTGGAGCGGCAGGCCGACTTTCACGAAGTCCATGAATTTGTAGCGACCGGGTTCCATCACCAACAAGTTGACCGGGGAAGCAACGGGAGTGGCGAAGGCACACGAAGCCGCTACCGAGACGGCCATCAGAAAGGCATGCGGAGCCAGCTGGGCCTGGGCTGCGGCCTCAAGAGCGATAGGGGCCACGATCACGGTGGTGGCCGTGTTGGAGATGAACTGGCTGAAAAGTGAACAGAGCAAGAAGAGCCCGGCCATCACAAATCGCGGACCGAGTGGACCCAGGTAGTCGTTCATCAATCCGGCCACAAACTGAACACCTCCCGATTTCTCCAGAGCTTGGGCCATGGGGAGCATACAGGCGATCAAAATCAGGCTCTGCCAACTGATGCTTCGGTAGGCATCCTCACTGGACAGACACCCGGTGAGAACGGCGGCGGCCGCCACCAATAACACGGCCATCGCCGAGGGCAAGATGCCGAAAGTCATAAGGACCAGCATCAGCAGAGCGAGCAAGACGGCGACCCAGGCCTTCTCGTATCGAAAGCCGACTTCTTGACTCTCTTGGGGCATGCCGCTGACCACGAAGCTGTCTCTTTCCGTCTTGAGGCCCACCAACGACTTCAGACGACCGTAGACCAACAAGGTGTCGCCAAACCGGAGGCGATGAATCTCCTTATTCTTGAGAAGCTTGCCGACCCGCTTGAGGGAAATAACGGTCACGTCGTAACGTTCTTGAAACCGACTCTCGGCCAGTTTCTTGCCGATCAGGCGCGAACGCGGTGTCAGAAGTACTTCGGCAAGACCGTGGTCGCCCACTACGTTGGGTGTGTAGGTGTCCAACTCGGGCAACTTTTCGATACCGTCGATCCGCAGGAGCTTTTCAAGGTCTTCCGGCTCCCCGTGAAGATGGATAATGCAGTCTTCGTGTAGTCGAGTATCAGGAGTCACGTCTTCGATGGGCGCGGCCTCATCTCTGTTTATTTGGAAACCGAGTAGATTGATTCCCAAACGGCTTCGCAGACCTAGTTCCCGGACGGTCTGTCCGACCAGAGAGCAGTTTGGCCGCAGAACGATTCTCCGAATTCGACCTTTCCAGTGGTAGTCGGTCGCCAAAGCTCGAGATGTCAGCGCTTCTCCCTCAGTTGCCTCCGATTGGGGAGCGGGCAAGATTCGAAGGCCGATAAATTTCATGTAGAGGATGCCCGTGAGCAAAACGGAGACACCTATCGGCGTGAAACTGAAGAAGCTGAAAGGCTGAAGACCTGCGTCCTGCAAAGCCTCCTGAACGACCAGGTTCGGAGCCGTGCCGACCAGAGTCAGCATCCCTCCGATGAGACAGCCGTAGGAGAGAGGCATGAGCAGTCGGGTGGGGCTCATGCGAGCTTTCCTAGCCACACCCACAACGGCCGGAATAAGAATAGCCACCGTCCCCGTAGAACTCATGAACGCCGAAAGAAGAGCGGAGCTTGCCATCACCAGGAGTAGCAGTCGGCCCTCTCCGCTCCCGCCGTGGCGGGCTAGCCAGCCGCCGAAGCGGGCTGCCACGCCGGTCCGAAAAAGAGCACCTCCCACCACGAATAGAGCGGCCAGAGTGACAACCACCGGATTGGAGAAGCCGGCCAATGCTTCGTCGACTGTCACACTTCCGGTTAGATAGAGGGCAAGCAACGCCAGTAAACCTGTTAGGTCCAGAGGCAGCTTTTCGCTGCTGAAAAGCACGATGGTCAGGCCCAAAATGAGGAATACGGTGAGCATGGCGTTGCGATTCAGAAGAACTCCCGGGAGCCCTCCGGGAGGCTGGACCATGGAAACGTCTGTTTACAAAGCGGCAATCTTTTTAACAGAAAGTCAACACAAGAGTCCGGATCGAGGAGTCTCTCTCGGCTATCATAGAGTCGTGATAAGTCATCCAGAGGGTCCCATAACGCAATACGGTTCGCGAAGCGAACAGATCGCGAGAGCGATTCAACGACGACAAAACCTTCGCGCCAAGTCAGATAGGGAGCCACTCTCCCGAGAGACGTCGGGTCTCTATCTCTTCCTTGTCCAACTCTGTATCTGCCTTCATCTCTTCGCTTTCGCCATCTACTAGATCTGGTAGGGATCGGTCAGTCTTAACACCGCTGTAACGTTCTACCCCCCGGATAGCCTATACGGTGAGGATGGAAGGATTCGCTTACAGATGATGATACAGACACACCGCCATGCCATAAGAAAGCCCCAGGGAGTGGGTATAGGACAAGACTATTACAACGAGCAAGCCGACGCCACCGAGAGGACCGAGTACTACGCGTCGGTCCAGGAGGTGTTGGAGCGGGGCGATGGAGACGATGTCTACCAAAGTCTGAACGGTTTGCTTCGCAGCACGCACCGCGATTTGAGCTACAAACAGGCTCGGCGTCACCTCTACAAGACCATTGACCGCCGCCCGGACGGCGCTCTCTATTATCTCTATTCAGGAGAGGGCCCCAAGAACGAGGAAGAAGTCGATGGGCCTAACCGGCGGCGTCTCAGTGGATACAACTGTGAGCACGTGGTGCCTCAATCGTGGTTTCATAAGCGCCGCCCCATGAAGTCCGACCTTCACCATCTTTTCACGGAGGAGATGCGCTGCAACAGTTCGCGAGCCAACTACAATCTGGCCGAAGTGGAGGGTGAGAACCTGCCCAGCTGCGGCATCGTGGACCATCGCGACGACGAATTCGAACCCAAAGCAGGCAAAGGCGCGGTGGCCAGAGCGACCATGTATTTTCTGGTACGGCATCCGGGACACGTCGGCGACCGCAACGTGGAAACCAGCCCCGAGGACCTGAAGCAGCTGCTGGAATGGCATGAGCAGTATCCTGTGTCGGATTACGAGCGTCACCGCAACGAGACCATTCAGGATGTTCAGGGCAATCGCAACCCTTTCATCGATTTTCCCGAATTGGCCACGAAAGTGGACTTCAGTGCGGGGTTTGCCGGCTGAGGGTTAAATACCGCCACCATCCGTGAAAGTCAGACATCAGCAAGTTGAATCGTGGATGCTCAAAATGGTGCGGCGAAGACTCGCTGCCTTCGAGTACCGAGGGAAGCTAGATAGGCAGCACTACTCTTTCTGTAAGACAGCTCTGGTCTCTCCGTTTCCCGTCTATCACCACCTGATCTTTTGCTACAACCGAACCGGTCGAAAACTCCAGGTCCGAGTCGGTTGTAGCTTGCTCCATGGCTGGCAACTCAAAAGAAACCCTGGTCGAATCACCTATCAGTCGGGAATCATCGATTGTGATCTGAGTGGCCACGCGCGCTTCGTTCAGTCCCGTGGTGAGTTTGAATCCGAGCTGCAGAGGATGTTGGACCAGTCTCTACCGGAGTTTACCGACAGTCTGCTCCGCGACGAGGGACTGGTCCGAGCGATGCACTCTATTCTCGTCCACGGAAAGCTGCCTAAGGGCTCCTCGGCCAAGTTCAAGTCTGATATCCAACTTGTCATGAAGCAACGTGGCATGTGGGAGCAAGAGGCGAAAGACAAACAGGAGCTTCCGAAGGTCGATGAATTCGAGGCCTTTATGGCCGACCTGGTTCCTGAGAACGCGCAGAAGAGTGAAGGGACTTTCAGCCTCAACGCCGCCAAGGCCGCACAAAAGCTCCAGCGGTATCAGTTGAGTACCCCTCAAAACTTCGTCGTTCACCTTATCGGGGGCGCTATCGCCGGTGGAGCAACGCGAGTCGAGGTCTACGTCGACTCGGATGATATCGTGGTGGATTTCGATGGAGAGCCACTCGTCGATCGCGATGTGGCCGGTGTGTTGGACAGTATGTTCAATCCTCACGCCGAACCCCGTCTTCGTGAATTTGCCGTGGCCCTCAACGCCGCGGCATCCCTGGAGCCTTTGGCTTTGCGTCTCGAGAGCTGGGGCGGCGAGCGGGGCTTCTCCTTGAACCTGGTGGGGGATAGTCGGATCAGACCTTTGGAAAGCTGCCCTTTCGAGGACCCGTCGCGACCGGCCCACCGCATCTCCTTTCGAGACAAGCCGAACCTTCGGGTTGCTCGTCGTTTCCTGAACAGCCTGAGTCGCACCCATCCCGAGATCAACCTGGTCGAACAACGTTGCCGTTTCGCTCCGGTGCCGGTATGGGTTCTAGGCCAAGACCGCCGCTGCTTTCCCTTTGAAGAGACGGTGGCGGCGCTCTGCTGGGAGCACCCCGACCACTCGCTGGGGGATTTGGAGCTGTCACGATTTCCGGGGGTAGTGGAAGAGTCGCAGTGCGACTTTAGCGTCGTCTTACTGGTCGGTCCCGAACCGGATCTTCACGTCTGCGTCAACGGAGTCATCTACGATGCCGCTCCCGGGGAGGAGGGCCCTCCCGTGTGGTGCCTGGTTGTTCACAACGGGTTGCAGCGCGATCTGTCATACAGCGGTATCAATGATGACCAAGAGTGGGCGCAAGTGTGGGAACAGCTGGGCCGCGCAACGGCCAGGCTACTGGACTATCTTGATACGCGCTTCCCTCAGAGCGAAGGAAGAGAAAGGACGGCGACGGCCAGGCTCCTTCGAGACTTTTATCATACGGGGTATCCACGAGCTCTCAGCCACCCGATCTTTCCCACCTTGGATGGTCGATTCGCCACGGCCAATCAGATCTGTCAAACATACCGGACTGACTACACCCATCTAGCTTGGCAGTTTCCCCTGCGTTCCGGCGAGCCCGTCTATCAACTCAGCGAGCAGGACCTTGCCAGTCTCAAGGGGTTTGTGGCGAGAAAGAAGCTGTGGACCAACCGAGATGACGACCTGCGTTCCAGCCAGGTCTACTTTCAGAAACGTGAGCAATGGATGGCGCTGGAACCCCGTCTTCCGGTCTTGCCGAAAGGTAAGGGCCCGATCCGCGAACTAAAAAAGGAGATCGGTCAGCTCGGGCTTCAGAAGCGCTTGGACCCGGCCAGGGTTGACCTGCATTGTTTTTGCCGGCCACTCCCGGTTGATTGGAGCAGCGGGCTTCCCAATGGATTCAGAGCTGTCGTCAATCACGACGAGCTCGAAGTCAACGATGATTGGACGGAAATCGTTTCCAACGCCGCCCTGTACTCACTGCTGGAGACAGTGACCCGGGAGATGGACCACTTCTACTCGTCCTTCAGAGGGGATCCAGATTACACCGACCATCAACTGAGCTATCTCCTCTATAGAAAACGCAACGGTCGAAGCTTTCGGGAACAAATGGGCAACCTGGTCTTTCGACTGCGCGACGGAAGCACGCGGACCTGGTCGGAACTTAGCAAAGAAGAGGGACTAGCCGGGTTGGAGGCGCGATGGCTCAAGGCGTTTCATTTGACGATCCGTCAGCGCCAGATGCTCTCTGTGCTCCTTTCTTAATGGGATTAGCGAAGGCTGCGTCTTCGGAGGTATCGACCAGACCTGTTCGAAACGCCCTCTATGTTTCGCTTCCGACTGAGTCCGCTGTTCCTCTTTTTCTTCCTGACCGCTGCTTGCGGAAGTCTCTGCGCTGAACCGATCGATGTCGATGCTTGGGAAGTTTTCCGAGCCACCACCCAGCCCCAATTTCGGATGGCTTTTCCGGGCGCGGTCACCGAGCACAAAAACGAGCTCGGTCACACTTACAGCGGCGATGTGCAGCCGGCCGACGATATCGGTCTTCAAGTGATCGTCCATGCGACTCGGCGAAATGTGAGTGCTGCCGAGACCGACCCGGATGAGGCCATGGAGATCTTCACCTCCGACCCGGAGGGCACCGTGACGAGCAAGGAGATCGTCAAGGACGGTAACGGGTTTGTCCTGGTCTATGCGACCTTAGAGAAGGACGACGGTCTGGTGATCATCTCCTTGCACAACGTCCATTTCCTGGGCTACAACATCTTCGATGTGAGCTACGCCGTGATTGTCGATGAAGCGATCAGTGAGAAGCGGCTTACCGAAGCGGTCGATCTGGGTCGTCAGGTGATGGAGAAGTTTCGAGCCGGATGATGAAGATGTCGGTCATTGTCATCGCTCACGGGGATCCGGAGAATCTACGGGGGCTGCTTGCCGCTTTGAAAGCGCAGACGGTAGCGTCGGAGCTTGAGATCGTGCTGGTCGGGCCGGAGCCCCACCGTCTTTTTCAGGACTCGGAGCTGGCCGACTTTGCCGGTTTTCAAAGGCTGCGGGGAACGGTCATTCCCTCCTCCTCGGAAGCTCGGACCACAGGTGTCAAGGCCGCTCGGGCCCCAGTGGTCGCTTTCGTGGAGGACCACTGCTTTCCGTTGCCGGGCTGGGCGGAGGCGCTTATCGAACGTCACCAGGAAGAGTGGAGCGGCGTGGGACCGGTGGTCCTCAACGGAAATCCTCGCACCGCCACGAGTTGGGGCAACTACCTGATCGAGTACGGCGACTGGGCCTACCCTATCGAAGGCGGAGCCAGTTCCCATATCCCCGGACACAACAGCAGCTACAAACGAGAGGCCTTGCTCAGCTTGGAGCCTCATTTGGCGGATCTTCTCGAGGCTGAAACGACCATGCAGTGGAAAATGGCTGCGTTCGGTCATCGGTTTTTCCTAGAACCCGAAGCGCGCGCTCGCCACTACAATTTTTCCAAGTTGAGCGCCTCGTTGGGACTTCGGTTTTTCGGAGGATGGCTGTTTGGGGCTAACCGCTTCGCTCCGTCTGATTCAAGGAGGTTTCTCTATCTCATGGCCTCGCCTCTTATTCCCTTTGTGCGCTTCAAGAAAGTGTTGGTTTCTTGTCGACGTTTGGGGAAATCACTCTCCTGGTGTCTGGCTCGCTTACCGCTGATGTTCGCTCTCCTCTTGTTGGACGGCTTAGGTGAAGCGATGGGCTATGCTACGAATCAATCCGCTTACGCCATGGCTTACTGCAGCAACAGCGAAATCGACCGCGCGCGGTACCTCAGCAGCAAAGACCGGGAGTTTTTTAACCGCGAGTCTGCGGTTCATCACCGATAAGAACGATCTCGGCGTCTCTTACCCAACCGCGTTGGCCTTCTCGTGTGCCCACCTCTATGAAATGACCTTTGACGCCGAAGACTTCTACCAACACGCCTTCCGGGACGATCGGTCCGGTGGCTCCGCCCGACGGCTCATTCAGCAGGCGTACTGTCGAACTCACCAGGACTCCTCGAGGAGCGGGTGGATTGGTCAGCACAATCAGCCCGGCGAATACGAGAAAGCCGGCAAAGGAAGCGACCACTTGACGGGCCGAGATGTTCTTTCCGATGATGCGTCCCAGCCCTAGACCGAGGACGACCAGTCCGGCCGCCAGCAACACCGCTTCCGCCTCCGTCCTGCTCCACCAGGGAGTGTAGGTCACATCGTGCTGAGCGATCTCAGGGGAGAGGCGTTCTTTCACCTCCCTGAGGCGTCGTCGGGTGGAAAGGTCCCTCGGCTCATACAGTAGTGCTTGTTCGAAGCTTGCTCGGGCTCGGGCGTTCTGCCCCTGGTTGCGGTAAGCCAGGCCCTGATTGTAAAAAAGTCCGAAAGAGAGCCTGCCCTCGACCTCCAGCATTTCGCTGAGAGTCACGGCCCTTTCGGGATTGTCCTGCTTCAAGGCTTCAACAAGCTTCTCATAGGTCGTCTGGGCCCAGCATATGCCGCTCAGAAGGCAAAGAAGCAGGACGATTCGAGTGATGCGTGCTGTCATTTCCCAGCCCTCCTGACAAGGCTCTGGAAGCTGTCGGCCAGGTCGCCGAAGCCTGACTCGTCCGAGGTACCGGCACCGTAGCGCAGTGCGCCGATTCTCGATTTTAACTTTTCAAAATCCTCGATATCCGCTTGGCTCCAGCCTTTGGTCGAGAGTTGCTCCTCGCGGGCCAGTCGATCGGACCCCTGGGCGAGGGATGCCATAGCGGATTCCAATCCCGCCAGGTCCCTAGGCTTTCCGGTGCGGCCCCAAGATAGTTTGGGTCCCTTCAGGCCCGGCTTGGCAAGGCCGAGCACAAGCCCGAGAAGGGCCAAAGCCGCCAGTCCGGCCAGGTGCTTCAGGCTGACTCTACCGGCCACCTGGGTAGTCGCTCCCTCTTCGGTCTGAGGTCGCTCCGACTCGGGCAGCTCTTGCTCTTCGATACCGGTCGGGCCGTCCTCGGTCGCACCCGGCTTCCCGGGGTTCACCACGACCTGGATGGGTGGAGCTTTGACCACTTCGTAGCGCTCTTCGGCGGGGCGAAAATAGGCCAGGGCGATGTCGTTGAGGTCGTAGGTCCCAGGCTCTTTGATCTTTAGACGGAAAACATAAGTTCTGGTGCTGGAGATGCGACCTTCCTTGGCGTCCACATGGGAAGAGCCGTCGCCCTGCTTCTTTTCCACGCCCTGCCAATCGGGAAGATGGGGATAGGGTACCAGTTCGAGATTTCCCTCACCGTAGGCGGCAACTTTGAGTTCGATGGTTTCTCCGGCGGTGATCTCTTTCTTGTCCACACTGGCCGAGATTTCGAAGTATTCTCCTACTGCTCCGGTGAAGCTTGCAGGCTGTCCCTCGGTGGGGAGAGGCATCACGATGAGGGATTGTGGCTCTGTGGACAGCGTCTGGTCGCGGCCGAAGATACCGGTGCTGATCATAATTTGCGAGGCGGGAAACTCGTACTGTCCCTCGGTCAGGGGAAAGAAAGCCGTCTTGGCTTCGGTCACGGCGTAGCCTCGCCCATCCCGATACTCCTGACTATTCTCTTGGGGGAACGGCACCGACACCAGGCCGGTCGGTAAAATCGGAGCGTAGCGCGGGTCGCGCATCAGGCGTACGGCGGTGAGGAGGCGGAGGTTGTAAATGGCGGGCTCGTGCTTGTACACGATCTTGGGCTCCAGTTCCGACTCCAGCAGTATGTCTTTCCCGCGGTTTCGAAAGGGGTCCACCGTGTCTCCGGGGATGGTGAAAGACGGGGAACGTCTGGTCGTGCTGCTCCAGGGGTTGGTGGGATTCGTCGTTCGCCCTCTCCCCAGGGCGTCGGTGACTTCCAGTCGATGGCTGGTCGTTTGGTGGTCGACTCCGTTGACCGAGACGGTGACCGGATCGATGACATAGCGACCCTTTTCCAGGGGAGTGAGTAAGAAGTTGAACTGGGTGGAGGTCTCGGTGACCCCGTTGATGGTGGACATGGAAAACTGTCGACCGACGGGCATCACTTGCAGTCCGGTGGCCGGGCGTACCGTCGGAGTGCTCACATCCATCACGTCGTTGACCCCTTTGACCGTGACCGAAAGAGTGGCCGTCTCATCGAGTCCGATCTGATCGTGGGAGAGGGTGGAAGAGACGCGGCCGTTTCCCAGCACCTGGGCCGGGGTGGTCACCGTCAAGGCCAACAGAACACAGATGAAGAGGATTCGTCGGGCTACCATGACTTACCGTTCCCCGGCGGAGTTTGAGCACGGACTCGGGTGGCCGGTCTACCGTCGCGCTCTTGCTGTTTGAAATAGTCCAGCAGACGTGCCTGTTCAGCTTTTTCCTGGGCCGCCTTCTTCTCTGCCTCCGTCATCTCTTGGGGCTTGCCGTCTTCCGGCTTATCCTCTTTCCCCGATTGCTCTTGTTGGTCTTGCTCTCCCTCTGACTCCTGGTTCTCCTGGTCTTTGTTTTGCTGATCCTTATTCTGTTCTTTTTCTTCGGAGTCGCCCTTGTCTTCTTTGTCGGAGTTCTGGTCTTTTTTGTCGTCTTGCTGATCCGACTTGTCTTGATCCTGGCTATCCTGGTTTTGCTGGTTCTGCTGCTGTTGCTGTTTCTTGAGGATGACCTCGATATTGTGCCTGGTGTCGTCGTCGTCAGGATTGGTCAGCAGTGCTTTTTCGTAGGCCGCTTTGGCCTCATCCAACTTCTCCATCTTAAAGAGCGAGTTGCCTTGATTGTAGAGGGCCTTGGCTTTCAAGACCTGATCGCTACTTTTGGCGGCCGATTCGAAGAGGGGTAGGGCGTCACCGTACTTCTCCTGATGGTAGAGCGACAAGCCCAGGTTGTAGTCGACCTGCGCGGCCTGCTCCGCAGGAAGTTGGGTCTCCTTGAGTTTTCGAAAGAGCTGCTCGCTGGTCTCCCAGGCGCCCTGGCCGATGGCCTGGGTAATGGAGCGCTTCTCCCAAGGAGTGATCGCCTGGGCCACTCCGGAAAGGAGAAGCAGAAGTATGAGAATTCTGGCTTTCATCGTCTCTTGTCCACCTCTTCGACCACTAAAGCTAACAGAAATAGGAAGGCTGCCAGGCCCAAGAAAAGGACAAAACGTTCCTGCCGTAAGACTTCTGTCTTGCTCCCGAAGCTACGGGTCTGGCGTTTCTTCAATCTGGAGAGGTAGGCGTCCAGGCCGTCGCTCTCGGAGTCCATCCGCAAAAACATTCCACCCGTGATTTCCGACATCTCCTTGAGCGTGGCGCCGTCGAGCTTGGAAGTCACCGCTTGTCCGCCCTCTTTCACCACTCCGCCGTAGCCGTCCGGGACGAGGGCCCCTTCGGGTGTTCCGATGCCTATGGTGTCGATGATAACGCCTTGTTCGGCGGCTTGTTTGGCCAGCTCCAGCGGCTGGCTTTCGTGGTCTTCGCCGTCGGTAAGAAGGAGGATGATCTTGCTTCCGCCCTTTTGATCCTCGCTGAGCTTAAACGTCTCCAGGGCCACCCGGACGGCTTCTCCCAGGGACGTCCCCGGCACCGGCACGGCTTCGATCGTCATCTCGTTCAAAAACATTTCCACCGCATCGCTGTCGAGAGTGAGCGGACAAAAGAGGAAGGCCGAACCGGCGAAACCCACCAGGCCGATGCGGTTGCCGCTCAACTCTTCGACTAGAAAAGCGAGTTCGCGGCGAGCGTTCTCGATGCGAGAGGGATCAAGATCGGTGGCCCGCATGGAGCTGGAAAGGTCGACCGCGATGACGATGTCGAGACCCTCTTGCTGGACCGTTTGCTCTAGCAGTCCCCACTGTGGGCGGGTGAGGGCCAGCGAAACACAGAGGGCGCAGAGCCACATCAAAAGGGTGGCCCAGGGCTGCAGCCTGGCTTTGTTCACCCCGTCTCGAAGCAGCCAGTCGTGCATTTGAGGAGAGACGAACTCCCCTTCCGGATGACGATGGGTGGCCGTATGGAGGACGGTGAAGAGGATAGGCAGTAGGACCACCAGGCCCACCAACCAGAAGGCCCAGGGTTCGGCGAAATAGACTTCGTCCCAGCTCAACGGCATCATACGGCGCTCCTCCGGTGTCTTCGCCAGAGCAGGTAACAGAGAAGGAGGAAGGCAGCTCCGATGGGGTAGACCATGAGTTCACGGTAAAGAATCTCAGGTTTCTCGTCCCGCTCCACTTTTTCCAAACGGTCGATCTCGGAATAGATCTCTTCCAGCCCCTGGTTGTTGGTGGCGCGGAAAGCTTTTCCGCCGGTCGTGCTGGCAATGGTGTGTAGGGTTTCCATATCGATTCCCGCCCCCAGCATGAAGCCCGAGTTGCTCTCTGTTCCCACTCCGATGGCGTAGATGCGCACGCCGAACTCGGCCGCCAGTTCGGCGGCTTTGACCGGCTCGATTTCGCCTGCGTTGGAGCGCCCGTCGGTCAGCAAAATGACAACTTTGGACTCTCCGGGTAGATCTTTGAGGCGGTTGACACAGGTGGCGATGGCGTTGCCGATGGCCGTGCCGTCTCGCTGGGTGATGCCGGGAAAGATGCGACTTAGAAGCAGTTCCAGAGTGGCGTGGTCTGATGTCAGGGGACACTGGGTGAGGGCTATCCCCGCGTAGACCACCAATCCCAAACGATCATCGGGTCTCGATTTCACGAACGCCTTACTGACGGCTTTAGCGGCTTCCAGCCGGTTGGGCCGAAGGTCCGGGGCTTCCATACTCGAGGAGGTGTCCAAGCAGAGCAAGATGTCGATCCCTTTTTTCGGCTCCGGCTTCTCTCCCAGTGATTGTTGGGGCCGGGCCAACCCCAGCAACAGCAGAACCCAGAAGAGGAGATGAACGAGATCGGTGCGGCGGTGGAGTCGTAGGGGGGTGACCGATTTGGACCACTCCACCAGATACAAACTGCTGAAGCCCAGACTCTTTCTTCGAGCTACCCGTCCGCTGTGCGACCACCAGAGAAAGAGAAGTATGGCCGGGATTCCGAGCAAAACCTCGGGGTGCACGAACCTCATGATTTCACCTTCGGTTCCGCGCTCAAGGCATGGACCAGATTTTCGTAGTGGTCGGAGGCTTCAGAGTCGCTCAAGCTCTGTCGAGCGAATTTGACTCCGTCTCCCGCCTCCAGAAAGCCCTGGACCGAATCTTTCAATTCTCGGCAACGGTTGTCCATGGTCATCTGATTGAGGATTTCCTTGGAAGTCGCTTCCGCGGTGGTGAAGCCGTAGGCTTCGTGTAGGTATCTGCGAAGGACCTCTACCGACCCGAGCAGCAGACCTTCGGCAGTGGATTCGCCCTTGCGAAGTCGCTTCAACCTCTTGAGGGCTCGACCCTTAGGGGAGCGAAGTCGATCCAGAATACCCAGCCGGTTCAGAAGCCACCAAAGCACGAGCAGCGTGCCCAGAGTGCCGGCCAGCCAGGTCAGAGCTTGTTTCCAAAAGTCGGCGGTCGACAGCTCTTCCACCGACTTGGGTCCCCGAACCTCGCCCTCTTCATCGGATTCGAGAGGCTTAGCGCCTACGAAGTCGACCTTGACCGCGCTCGAGGTCGCACTTCCCACTTGGATCTCCGGCACGACAAACGCGCCGGGTTCGAGGCGAGTGAAGAAAATGTGGTACTCGATAGACGAGTTGCTTCCATCGTTGGGCCCCTTGACCGAAAATCGGTCGAGGACGTGGACGTCCGGCACTTCCAGCGTGTCGGCCGCGGGAGGCTCGATCTCCGAAGGATAGCGAAGGGTCAGGATCAATTCGACCGGTTTGCCGAACGGAACCGGTTCACCGTCCGGCACGACCTTTTGCTCCAGTCCCATGGGTGGGGCGGCCAGGGCGGTTGCCAGCAGAGTTAGTACCAGAAGCGTCAGGAGTCTTTTCATCGTCGCCCCCTGGAGTCCAGGAAGGAGGCCAACGCCGGCAGAGGGTCGGAGTCGGTCGAGAACTCCTGCCAGTCCCAGCGGGCTCGCTTGAGAAGATCGGAGAAGGCCGTATTCCAACTGTTCCAGCGATCATGGAAAGCTTTGCGCCAGTCCGGATGGTTGGTGTCGACTCTCACCGAGCGTCCGTCGGTCTGATCTCGGAGGACCAGGGTGCCTACCCTGGGGAAGTCGCGCTCCCGTTTGTCCAGGGTGCGCAGAGCGATCACCTCGTGGCGGAAGGAGAGCTTACGAAGGGCGGCCAGAAGCCGCTCTGACTTCTCCGTGCTCTGAGCTTCCAAGAATTCCGGTCTGAGAAAATCGGAGACGAAACAGAGAAAGCCACGTTTTCGAAGCTGGCGGCTCAGATCGTCGAGGCTCTGGTAAAGATCGGCTTCCACTGTTTGAGATTGGTCGGCCAGGGGGGTCCAAATGCTTTTCAGGACGCGCTGCTTCTGGTGCCGTCCCTTGCTGGGAGGGATGTAGCAGGCAAGTTTGCCGTCGAGTTTCAAGAGACCGATCTTGTCGCCGCTGGCTACCGCCGTCAACGCCATCAGCGAAGCCAGTTGCTGGGCCAGTTCTTCCTTGGTCTCTTCCCCGCTGCCGAAGTTCTGCGAGGGGCTGCAGTCCAGAATCAGGATCACGGAAAGTTCGCGTTCTTCCTCCGAGTTTTTTACGAAGGGACGGCCGAAGCGGGCGGTGACGTTCCAATCGATCGTGCGGGTGTCGTCACCGGGGAAATACTCACGGAAATCACGGAAATCGAGACCACGCCCCTTAAAGCGGCTGCGGTATCTACCCAAGAGCCTCTGCTGAGCCAATCGCTGAGCCTTGATCTCCAGTTTGCGGATCATCTGATCCACGGGGGACTTTTCTTGTTTCCCCCTCTCTGAAGTCGTGCTGAGCTTCTTTTTAAAAAACTTGCCGAGCATGATCTCTACGGCACTTGGACCTTCTTGATGATGGAGTCGATCACTCGGTCCGCGGTCCAGCCTTCGGCCAGAGCTTCGTAGCTCAAGAGAAGTCGGTGGCGGAACACTTCGTGCACAAGGGCCTTGACATCATCGGGAGTGGCGAACGGTCGCCCCTCGATGAGTGCGTGAGCTCGCGCCGACTTCACCAGAGCCAGGCTGGCTCGAGGGGAGACTCCGGTCTCGATCAGTTTCTCCAGCCCCAGCGATTCGGGCTCGCGAGTCGCGAAGACGAGATCCAGGATGTAGTTTTTCACACGGTCGTCCAGATAGACGTGGGGCACCATGGCTTGCAACGTCATGATCTCGTCCGGTTTGAGAACCGCCCGAGCTTCCGGAGGTTTGGGGGCCGTCATACGGTCGATGATGGCCGCCTCTTCGGAGCGACGGGGAAAATCCACCAGCACTTTCAGCATAAATCGGTCGACCTGGGCCTCGGGAAGGGGGTAGGTTCCCTCTTGTTCTATCGGGTTTTGAGTGGCCATGACGAGAAAAGGCTGGGGGAGCCTCATCGTCTCGTCACCGATGGTGACTTGCTGCTCTTCCATCGCTTCCAGCAGGGCGCTCTGGACCTTGGCTGGAGCGCGGTTGACCTCGTCGGCCAGGATCAGATTGGCGAAAAGCGGTCCCTTCTTGATAGAAAACTCACCGCTTCCGGGGTTGTAGACGCTGGTACCGGTGAGGTCGGCGGGCAGCAAGTCCGGGGTAAACTGAATCCGGTGGAAAGTGGCTTTCAGAGTGTCGGCCAGGGTCTTGAGCATGAGGGTCTTAGCCAGGCCCGGCACGCCTTCCAGCAGGATATGCCCGCGAGCCAAAAGGCCCACGAGCACTCTCCGTACCGCGGCCTTCTGGCCGACGATGATGTTCTGGATCTCGTCGGTCAGTCGCTCCGTCGCCTCTTTGGCTTCGTTCGCGATCTCCTCGGTCAGCTTAAAGTCTTTCGATTCTCGTTCTTTCGTGGCACTGGTCATTTGGCAAAAGTTTCCTTAACGCCGCGCTCTTACCCATAAAAGGGGGGAGGCTACACACCTATGACCGGTTTGGATGAGAAAAGTTTCGTATCCGCTAGGCGGACAAACCGAGTTCGTGAACTTCGTACTGGAAGGTCTCTTCCCCAACCATCACCCCGTCGGCCACCCACTCTAATCGGAGGGCCTCCGCTCTCGGCAGTTCCGGCGCCACCACGAAGAGTCGGCCCGGACTTTGCTGGCAAACGAGTTCGAGGGCTTCGTCCCAGCCCATTTCGCCGGCGTGTACCAGCACGACGTCTCGGCCCATCAGGCTCGGGCCTCCGACACTTCCCAAGTCAGCTTGAGGAAGGAGGTCGTGGACCTCCTTCGCCAGGCCTTTACACTGCCTGGACGAGACTATGACGGGGGAGAGTAGTCTGGCTTCGCTGAGCTCGCTTTCAATCTTTTGAAGGTAAGTCATGGCACTCCTTAGTGTGTACGTCCCGCTGCGTAAAGTTAACATTGTCAAGATTACGTCGAATACACCAATGGAGGGGTTGATGGGGCATCCCAAGGTGGGGCATACCGCGGCGATTTCCCACGGGTTGCCATGCGTTTCCATTTTAGCTAGACTAGCGGGCATCTGCCCGCCATGGGCTTATTGAGGAAGGACCGGAGATTGTCTGAAAAAGAAGAAGGCATCGAAGTAGAAGGGACCGTGATGGAAGCGTTTCCCAACGCCAAGTTTAAAGTGGAGTTGGAAAACGGTCACGAAGTTCTGGCTCACGTCTCGGGGAAGATCAGACGGCACTTTATCCGTATCTTGCCCGGTGACAAAGTGACTGTGGAACTCAGTCCCTACGACCTGACCCGCGGTCGCATCACCTACCGATTCAAATAATTAGTTAGAGGCATTTATGAAAGTCTTAGTCGCCGACAAGCTGCACGCCGATGTGGTGGAGAAGTTGAAGACACTGGCTGACGAGTGTGTTTACGAACCTTCCTTGAAGGCAGAAGACCTGGCCGGAGCTATCGGCCAGGCCGACGCTTTGATCGTTCGTTCCACCAAGGTCGGTTCCGAGGCCATTCAGGCAGGAAAGAGACTTTCATTGATCATTCGCGCCGGTGCCGGCGTGAATACCATCGATCTCGAGGCCGCCTCCGGTCGCGGGGTCTCTGTTTGCAATTGCCCCGGTAAGAACGCCGTGGCCGTTGCCGAACTGGCCGTCGCTCTCATGCTCTGTTGGGACAGGCGCATCCCTTGCGGAGTAGCTGCCCTGCGGAACAAGAAGTGGGACAAGGGCGAATACTCGAAAGCCACCGGTTTTCAGGGCCGAAGGGTGGGTATCCTCGGATTGGGCTCCATCGGCGAGGCCGTGATCGAGAGGCTGAAAGGCTTCAATGTTGAGATCTTGGCCTGGTCTCGCTCTCTCACGCCGGAGCGGGCAGGCGAGATGGGCGTCACCTACTGCGCCACTCCTGAAGCTGTCGCTCGGCAGAGTTCGGTGGTCTCGGTGCACGTGGCCCTGAACAGCGATACTCGCGGTATGTTGGGAGAGCAGTTCTTCAACTGTATGGACCCCGGCGATATTTTTATCAACACTTGCCGAGCCGAAGTCGTGGACCGGGATGCACTTCTGGCTGCTCTCAACAAGGGAGTGCTCGTGGGGACCGATGTTTTCCATGACGAACCGGCAGGCAAACAGGGGGAGTTCGATTGCGAAGTCGCCCAGCACTCTAATCTTTACGGTTCTCATCACATCGGCGCGTCCACGACTCAGTCCGAGTTGGATACCGGGATGGAAGCGGTCCGCATCGTGGAGGCGTTTTCCAATGGCGCCCCTCTGCCGAACTGCGTGAACGTCCGGACCACACCGAAGGACAGCCCCAGCATCGTGGTGCGCCACGAAGACCGAGTCGGCGTCCTGGCCGGTGTCTTCAAGACGCTCAAAGAAGCGGGCATCTCCGTTCAGGAGATGGAAAACACGGTCTTCGAAGGGGCTAAAGCAGCCTCCGCGCGGATTGTTTGCGACAAGTGCCCCAGCGCTGAGCAGTTGACCAAGCTGGAGTCTTGCGACGGCGTCTTCGCCGCGCGACTTTCCGCCTAAAAGCTCCTCTCTTTCTCTCGTAAGGACCGACGGACTGTTGGTCTATCAAGGTTGGCTGCAGGAGGCCAACCACCAGGAGAAGAAACCGCGCGACCCCGATTGATGGAGCGAGGCGGTGCTCGTGCGTGAGGCGATGTGCCTGACCCCTCCCTGAAGAGAGCTTGAGCTAAGGAGCAGTATTTATGATTATTCACGAGTATCAGGGCAAGGAATTGCTCAGAGAGATGGGTGTGCCGACCCCCGGTGGCAGTGTGGCCAACACGCCCGAAGAAGCAGGCAAGATCGCCGGCGAAATCGGCAAGAAGGTTGCCGTGAAGGCCCAGGTCCACATCGGCGGTCGAGGTAAGGCCGGTGGTATTAAGCTGGCCGACAACGCCGATGAGGCTGTGGCTAGAGCCAAAGAGATCATCGGAATGGACATCAAGGGTTTGACGGTCCACAAGGTCCTGATCGAAGAGTGCATCGATATCGAAACCGAGTTTTATCTCGGCATCACCCTCGACCGTTCTGCTTGTAAGCACGTCATTATGTTCAGCACCGAAGGCGGTGTGGACATTGAAGAAGTGGCCGCGACCAAGCCCGAGGCGATCGTGAAGATCCACGTCGACCCCATGCGCGGTTTGCTGCCTTACCAGATCCGTCAGGTCTGTTACGCCTTCGATATCCCCGACGAACAGAAGAAAGCTCTGGGCAAATTCGTCAAGACTCTCTACAACCTGTATGTGAAGAAAGACTGCACCATCGCCGAAATCAATCCGTTGGTGGTCACGAAAGACGGTCGGATGCTGGCTGCCGACGCCAAAGTGAGCTTCGACGCGAACGCGCTTTATCGCCACCCCGAACTCTCTGAGATGGCTGAGATCTCGGTGGAGGACCCTCTGGAGGCCAAAGCCAAAGAGATGGGCCTGATGTATGTTCGCCTGGATGGTGAAGTTGGTATCATCGGTAACGGTGCCGGTCTCGTGATGGGAACACTTGACGAGGTGAACCGCGTCGGCGGAAAGCCCGCCAACTTCCTGGATGTCGGTGGCGGAGCCTCCGCCGCGGTTGTCACCAAATCGCTGGGTTTGGTCCTTTCCGACCCCAACGTGAAGGGTGTCCTGTTCAACATTTTCGGCGGTATCACCCGAGGCGACGAAGTGGCTAAAGGGATCGTCAAAGGTACTCAAGAGCTGACTATCGACAAGCCTCTGGTCATTCGACTCTCCGGTACCAACGAGGAGGAAGGCCGTAAGATTCTCAAAGACAACGGCCTCGAGACTGCAGCGACCATGGAAGAAGCGGCCGAGAAGATCGTCGCTATGACCAGATAGGGAGTAAAAAATGAGTATTCTTATCAATAAAGACACTAAAGTCATCGTTCAAGGATTCACCGGTAAGGAGGGCTCTTTCCACTCTCAGCAGATGATGGATTACGGCACTCAGATCGTGGGAGGAGTGACTCCCGGTAAAGGCGGTCAGACTCACCTGGATAAACCGGTCTTCAACTCGGTGGAGGAAGCCGTCAAGGCGACCGGTGCCAACGCTTCTATTATTTTCGTCCCGCCGCCGTTCGCGGCCGACGCGATCTCCGAAGCGATCGCCGCCGGTCTGAAAATGATCTGCTGCATCACCGAAGGTGTCCCGATCAACGACATGGTCCCGGTCAGAGCCGAGGCCGCGGCCGCCGGTGTGCGCCTGGTCGGTCCCAACTGTCCTGGTCTCATCACACCCGGCGAGTGTAAAATGGGCATCATGCCCGGCAACATTTTCAGCCCCGGACCGATCGGTTTCATTAGCCGCAGCGGAACGCTGACCTATCAGGCCGTCGATGCTCTCACCAGAGCAGGCTTCGGTCAGTCCACCTGCGTGGGTATCGGTGGTGACCCTATCATCGGAACTCAGTTCAAGGACTGCATCGCCCTTTTCGCCGACGACCCTAACACCAAGATGGTGGTGATGATCGGTGAGATCGGTGGGTCGGCCGAAGAAGAGGCTGCCGCTCTGATCAAGGAGCTAGGCATGCCATGCGTTGCCATGATCGCCGGTCGTACCGCACCTCCCGGCAAAACCATGGGTCACGCCGGTGCTATCGTGTCCGGCTCGTCCGGTACCGCTGCCGCCAAGGTAAAGGCGTTCGAGGACATCGGTGTGGCCGTCCCTGAAACAATGGGCGGTCTGATCGAAGAAGTCACCAAGATCATCGGACAGCCGGTCGGTCGATAAGTGGCGGTTCGAACTACTTGGAAGGCGAGCTTCGTGCTCGCCTTTTTAATTTGGGGAGTCGCTGTGGCATCGCAAGTCCATCACAAAGAGTTGACGGAAGTTCTCACGCCGGATCGTCCGGTTGTGTCGGCCAGGGTGGTGCGAAGTGAAGTGGAGATTCAGCCCAACGTGCTGCTGGTGCGCGTGGAGGTCGACGAGGTGGAGCCCGTTTATCTCCAGCCGCCGGAGAGTCGGGTTTGGGTTCACTCCTTTTCCACCCTGCTGAATCGCACGTCGGCCGATGGTCGGGACGTTCGAGTCTCGCCCATTCGCGAGGGGTCCGGGATGGAGCAGAACCTGGAAGTGGGGGAGAGGTATCTGTTTGTTTTGGAGGCGGATGGAGAGGAGCTTGTTAGGGTTGAGAAGATGGAGCGGTTGGGAGAGGTTCTCCGGGGTCCTGTTTCCCCGATTGAAACCCCTGGGGGTTTCTCTCAATAAGAGTCCGTTAATGAGAATCCCCTGGGTTCACTCTATCCAGGGCGCGACGGACTCGGTGGAACGATAGCCACCACCGGGAAACGAAATCCCGAAGCCATCCCTTCGGTCCATGACGTGGGGTGGTCCGTTCATAGTTCTGGTGACTTTGCGACCCAGGTTCGGCTTCGTCCCGACCACTTCTCCGGCCATGTCGCCGATCAGAGCGAAGACCACCGCCGTCTTGTCATCTCTCACGTTAAGACTGGCTTCCACGATCTCTCTAACTCGCCTGAAGAACTCCTCGTCCAGAATGCTCGGATCCTCACGAAGGCGCTCCTCCCAATCAGATAAGGGTGCTCTGAAGACGCTGGTTACTATCTGCTTGTGCCGACAATTCTCAGAAGGCCAGTGAGTCAAGGGGGCCCATTCTTCCATTCTCTCGGTTCCAAGGACAAAGAGCTTTCCTCCCATCGAGATCTCGGATCCGACATAGTCCCAAAGAACAACGTAAGGCTGCCCTCTCTGGAGAAACTCCTGCAGGTCAGACTTAAAAACGGCCTTCGACCCCGTGACTCTAGCGGCCACGTCCCCGACCAGCGCAAACCGATGGGCATCGTCGATATGACCGTTTTCGACACCCCATCGAATCCGTTTGACGACGTTTTCGAAGAAGCTCTCGTTGAGAATCGAGCGATTCTTCGTCAGAATTCTTTCCCACTCAGTGACCGGACTGCGAAAGAGCTCCCTCAGCATCTTCACCGGCTCCGGCTTCGGCTCTGTGAACCAGGTCTGAGCAGCGCTTGGCGCCGAGGCGAGAAGCTGGAAAAACAGGAGCGTGACAACAACAGCACGACGACTCAAGACGGCTTTCCGCAGACTAGCTAGCAAACTATCCATTGGGTACTGTTTCCCCGCCTCGCAGTCGCATTCCCTCGAATGGTCTGACCACCGATGAGAAACCGCACCGTCTCCCAAACTTCCGCAGATAGTAACCCAATGTTCACATCATCACCCTCTCCGCGCCCTAATCTGTTGCCGGAGGTAGCGTTATGAATGCTCTGGGTCTTGAGTACCTTAGAATTTTTGGCTGGTCGTTGGTGGCCGCCGTCAGTATGAGTTTCACCACGGGGATTTTCTTGTTGGTTTACGATAAGATGACGCCTCAATTGGACGAGTGGGAAGAGTTGAAAAAAGGAAACACCGCGGTCGCGATACTCATGGCCGGAGTTTGTATCTCCTACGGTATCGTGGTGGCCTCGGTGGTACACGGCTCCACCTAGTGCACCGTCAAGATTCAATATTCGGGTAGAGCGACTTCAGTTTCACCCTTGCATCGTCGATTTTCATCTGCCAATTGACACCTCTTTGGGTTGAGTTGACGTCTTCGGACCAGGCTCCGATTTCCTCGTTGAGAGTA